>Ga0208765_1000040_pt1 | contig 69827 bp, 51 predicted proteins | sample ETNtaG_2_FD_185783 | JGI IMG/M metagenome (GOLD analysis project Ga0208765, IMG submission 185783) | Marine microbial and viral communities from oxygen minimum zone, Eastern Pacific Ocean - ETNP201406SV203 (SPAdes) (version 2) | ecosystem: Environmental > Aquatic > Marine > Oceanic ...
ACTCTGTGGACAACGTGGAACACCCCTTGTCTTCTTGCAGAACATTACGGGCTTCATGGTCGGTCGTGACTACGAGGCAGGTGGCATTGCCAAGGATGGTGCAAAACTCGTGACAGCTGTGTCCTGTGTTCCTGTTCCAAAGTTCACAGTCATCATTGGGGGTAGCCATGGGGCAGGCAATTACGGGATGTGTGGCCGAGCATTTGATCCCCGATTCCTCTTCATGTGGCCCAACAGCCGCATCTCAGTAATGGGTGGGCCTCAAGCAGCCGACGTTCTTGCCACCGTGAAGCAGGACCAGCGGGTTAGAGAGGGTCTTGATCCAATGACCGATGAGGAAAGGGGGAATTTCCAAGCTCCAATCCTAGAGAAATATGAGGTCGAGGGTTCACCATACTATTCGACAGCGAGATTGTGGGACGACGGCATCATCGATCCCCGAGATACTCGTGATGTTCTAGGTCTGGCGATAAGTGCCAGTCTCAACGCGCCGATGCCAGATACGAATTTCGGAATATTCAGAATGTGAAAGGAGCAATTGAAATGTCAAATTATGCAATTGGAGATTTAATGCCAGAAACCAGTCTATGTTCACTCAATGTCGAGGGTTCGGTCGCTAATCTGACCTTGACTCGAGAGGATGTATACAATGCGCTGAACATCGAACTCATCAGTGAAATCATCTCAGTTCTCGATTGGACGCGCGAACGTTCAGTTGGGGAGAGAGGTACTCTTGAGGATTCTACCGGTGCTAGTTACCTTAGGGTGCTGGTTCTAGCTGGTGCTGGTAAGCACTTCTGCGCCGGCGCCGACATCAACATGATGCGGGATGCAGGGGCGAAAAGTGCCGAGGAGAATAGACAGGATTCCGAGCGCCTAAATCGTTTATTCAACAGTCTCTGGTCCCACCCTTGCTTCACCATTGGAAAAATCCAGGGTGTTGCCCTTGGAGGTGGCGCGGGTCTAATCGCTTGCCTTGATCATGTGATTGTCGAGCATGGCGCTCGCATCGCTCTATCGGAAGGGAAATTGGGCATTCTACCTGCAGTCATCGGCCCCTATGTGTATCGCAAAGTTGGCAGCGCACAGTTTCGCAGGCTCGCCATGATGGCTGGACGAATTGGAGCTGAAGAAGCACTTCGTATTGGACTTGTGAATCAAGTATCAGAATCCCTTGAAGGAGCAGAATCCTCAGTAATCACTGAGGTGTTGACTACAGGTCCGATGGCCGTCGCAGAAGCAAAGAAACTCACACTCACCTTTGACCGTTGGACTGGGTCCGACGAAGAACTGCGAACATGGACACTGGACAAAACCAGTGCGATGCGCGGTTCTGAAGAAGGACAAGAGGGATTGTCCTCATTCCTTGAGAAGCGCCCCCCCAATTGGAAAGAGGAGTGAACTCCACATGGGTGGACCAGACTGGATGGAGGGTGCACCCAGCCCATTATCCAAGATTCTGGTTGCCAATCGAGGAGAAATTGCTTGTCGAATTTTTCGTTCATGCGCTGAATTAGGTTTGGGATCAGTTGCCATTTATTCAGAAGCCGATAGGGGTTCTCTACATCAGCAAACAGCAGACGAATCAGTATTCTTGCCGGGGGATAATCTTACAGATACTTACCTCAATATTGAGGCAATATTAGCTGCAGCGGAAGAGACAGGTGCGGATGCTATTCACCCGGGATATGGATTCCTTTCAGAGCGCAGTTCCTTTGCCAATGCGGTCAAAGCCGCAGGCCTAGTTTGGATTGGACCTTCGGCGCACGCCATTGATGAAATGGGGGACAAGATTAGTGCTAGACGCGCCATGGTAACTGCTGGAGTACCAGTCATTCCCGGTGAAGAATTAGTCCTTGAAAATCCAGATGATATGGTTGACGAATTGGTCCGTGCAGCAACTCGAGTGGGGTATCCACTATTGCTTAAGGCCAGTGCAGGTGGTGGAGGCAAGGGAATGCGTGTGGTCCGCGAACCACGCAATCTCCAGAGAGAATATGCCGCTGCTAGCCGCGAAGCCACAGCCTCATTTGGAGATGGCACTGTCTATGTTGAGCGACTTCTTGAGAAATCCCGACATGTAGAGATTCAAGTTCTGACTGACACGCTTGGAAATGCCGTTCATCTGTTTGAGCGTGAATGTAGTATACAGCGCCGTCACCAGAAGGTTGTCGAGGAGGCCCCCTCGCCCGTACTCAACGAATCCACTCGCAGTCGTATGGGTGAAGCTGCTGTGAACGCTGCAAGAGCGGTGGATTATGAAGGCGCAGGAACTGTTGAATTCCTTCTCTCTGAAGACGGAGATTTTCATTTCTTGGAAATGAACACACGCCTACAGGTCGAACATCCGATTACAGAATGTATCAGTGGTGTAGATTTGGTCGTTGAACAAATACGAGTTGCGGCTGGATTGCCCTTGCCCTTCGCCCAGTCTGACCTTTCGATTCGTGGCCACGCGATTGAAGTTCGAATCTATGCTGAGGATCCCGCTAATGATTTCCTTCCGGCTATCGGACCCATGGCCATGTTCCGTCCACCAACTGGCCCAGGCATTCGCTTCGATACGGGTGTGCGTGAAGGCGATGAAGCACGCATTGATTTTGATCCTATGTTGGCCAAATTGGTCGTGCATGCACCCGAACGTGAATCCGCCATCCGTAGAATGAAGCGAGCATGTGAGGATTTCATTTTGCTAGGTGTGACGACCAATTTGGGTTTCCTTGCTGACATCATGGGCCACCCCGCATACCATTCGGGAGAGACAACCACGGATTTCATCGAGGTCAATTGGCCCGAAGGGTGGTCCGTAAAATCATCTGATGTGACCCCATTTGTAGCTGCTGCGGCTGAACACTATGGTCTATCTCGAAAGACGATGGCCGTTGATTCTGATGAGGGCCGAGGTAGCCCATTCAACCCATTCCTATCTCTTCGGAGGTCTTTCCCGTGAGGTGTATGTATGGTTGACTTGAGAGATTCGAGCGGCCGTCGTTGGCAGATCACCATCGGTTCAACTGATGCCATTTGCGATGACGAGACAGTCCCTAACGAGCACTCGTTCGAGATCGATGCACGCCCAAATCGATTGTGGGTTGATGGACAGCTGGCTCACACTGTGAAAGTAGGAGATAATTGGTGGATTCATCTTGATGGACGAATCCATGTTTTGGCCATCGATGAGCAAGGAGCTGGTGGTTCGGCAGATACGGGTGGAATGACCGCACCCATGCCAGGCAAGGTCCTTGAGATCCTCTGCAGTGTTGGCGACGAAGTTGAAGTGGGACAAACTCTGATTGTCATGGAAGCCATGAAGATGGAACACCGAATTGCTGCAAATGGTCCCGGGACAATTGTTGCAATTCATCATGAAGTCGGCGAACAAGTCGATGCAGGCGCCATCTTAATCGATATCGAAGAAATCGAATAATCCAATTGGAAAATCGATTTACCAATTGCAAGGTTCCAATATTTCCTGACCGCCCATATAGGGCTGTAGGACGTTCGGGATTCGAACCCGACCGTCAGCAATCTGATTTTGCTCCATGATGGCCACCAGTGCCCGACTTGTGGCGACCGCCGTTGAATTGAGTGTGTGTACTGCCGCATTACCTTCTGTGGTCCGGAATCGCATCCGTAACCGATTGGCTTGGTAGTCAGTACAATTTGAACAGGAGACGGTTTCCTTGTATTCTCCTCGCCCAGGCAACCATGCTTCGAGATCATACTTCTTCGCCGCAACCGTACCCATGTCGCCCGTACAGATGTTGACCACCTCGTAGTGTAGCCCAAGATCATCCCACAGGTCTACACAGTTGGTGAGCAATTCATCGTGTGCATCCCAGGAATGATCTGGATGTGAGATGATAATCTGTTCAATCTTGGTGAACTGATGAACACGCCATATGCCCTTGTCCCCTTGGCCGTGCGCTCCGACTTCGCGTCGGAAGCAGGGAGAGACACCAACCATCTTGATGGGCAGTAGACTTGGTTCAATCACCTCATCCATGAACATCGCCGTGAGTGGATGTTCGCTGGTCGCGATTGTGTAGTATCCATCGGGTTGAATATTGTACATCACTGATTCAAAGTCTGCAAGATCGGTGACTCCCTCATACGCTTCTCTATTCATCATCACTGGAGGTTGAACAAATGTGTATCCTCTTGCTGCTATGAAATCAACGGCATACTGCTGCAATGCTAACTCCATTCGTGCAAGATCACCCTTGAGGAAATAGAAGCGACTTCCGGCAATCTTTGCAGCTCTTGGAAGGTCAACCCAACGATTCATTTCAATCAAGTCGTTGTGTGTCCTCGGGTCGAAATCGAAAGACGGCTTTTCTCCATGAATACTGTGCTGGGTATTACCTCCTTCATCTTCTCCGGTGGGCACATCAGCATGGAGAATATTTGGAATCGACATCCGGATTCTATCTCGTTCAGATTCGTGTCCGTCAGCCACTTCACCCAATGCTTCAATCTCTTCAGCAATACTGTCGACTTCCGCACGGATTCTTTGGAATTCAGCATCATCTCCCGCCTTCTTGGCAGCAGCAATTCCTCGGGCAGCCTCGTTTCTCTTTCTGCGAAGTTGATCGGCATCATATCGGGCTTTTCGCCACGCTTCATCCAGCCTAATGACTTCGTCAATACCAACGTGGGGAAGGCCACGCCTATCGTGGTCTGCACGAATCACATCCGCATGTTCGCGGAACATTCGAATGTCCAGCATGGGCTTCTCCGGTTCCTACGGAACCGCCCTTCATGCTTGAAAGCGACGGATAATTAGAACAGACTAACGTCGAAAACAAAGGCAGAACTGCCAATGAAGATAGCTGCAGAGATGAAGTATCCAAGAATTGCTCCACCATTGAGCAATGGAAGCCCTGCTTGTGGCTTGCCTCGTGCGACGTACGTCATCAATACACAATAACCAACCAAACTGCCAATCATCGTTCCAATGGCCACCAATACAGGCGCTGACCACCCCATCGGACCTTCAACATCTGGCAACCACGACATTGCAGAGATGCACAATAGACCAGGGAAGATGACATCGCCCAAACCCATCAACATGGTTTCGTCAAAGTTTCTCTTCGGAGGCATTGCTCTTTCTAGCCCATGACTTTCATCAGATCGCTCAATCTTCACTCTTCCTCTAGTCGGCCGCTGTGGGGCGACTAGCATCACTGGAAGTTCCAAGTTGACCATTGTATCTGCCAATTCAAGCATGTGTTTGGACTTGTACACCGCCCATGCATCATACGCTGCCGCGAGTACCATGAAGAGAATGATAATCCACGGAACAAATGAGACACCCAGCATCGTAATCGTTCCCGCGCCCACAAGAATACCAACGGTGTTGATTACATACCATTCGGGTTGTACAATCAATAGGATTAGGAGGGCAATTGAGAGGACTAGAGCAATCACTGTAGTCAGGGAATAGTCTGCTTGATAGACAGTGTACCGCATCGACGACCAAGAACCATCTTGCTCCATCATGAGAATTCCATCATCGAGAACGGTTTCATTGTTCTCGACATTATGAAGCGTCATTGGGATTTGAGAATCAGTTCCTCCAATCTCAAGGCTACGGGGCATCTCTACCAAACTGCCGCCCATGAAGACTCGTAGATTATCTCCTTCAATCACCCAGAGATCATTGCTTCCACCAGAGCAACAATCTGCCAGCAACAACCCGCGAACCGATTCGGCGAGATCCATTGAAATTCCCTCTTGAACAGTTCCATCATCACTGATTTCCCAACCTGTGATATGTCCCGCTGAAGTTCCAAGAATCAACGAATCCTGTCCAGTGATATTCAGCCCAGGTGCAGCACCGAATGTTGCACCCGTAAACTTCTCTCCTCCAGAGAGGGACAAATTCCATGTCGTTATCACATCAGCTTGGTGCAATGCCTGACCTGTAAATTCTGTGGGATACTCCACCATACCCGCCCATTGTTCCGAAACAATGAGGAAGTGTTCCGTTCCAATCTCTTTAACAAACAGAATTTTTGTTCCATCAAATGGTTCTGGGAAGTTTCGTATCCAATCCGCACATTCGGTTGGATCGCCATCGTGGTCGTTGTAATATCCAATGGGCTCAAGTTTATCTCCATATATTCGCCAGTCTTGGGGCTCATCGTCGACTCCATCACAAGTCTCATCCATGGAATCTGTGTATTCATATCTCAATCCCAAATCACAGTTGATGCCGTGGTCATCGAGAACACTACCATCTTCAGCATCGAGTAGAATCCATTGTGTTCCTTCGCAGATGATGACTCCACCTGCAGTCTGGGTGAGTTGAACCGTTTTTTGGGGATTCCCTTCAAATTCGGGTTCCACAACATGACTCCAATACTCGATTTCTCCAGAATTTGCACCATATCTAAGAGTTCCATTGTCCGACAATGGGTCATCCATGTAGAAGAAACTCGAACCACCCTCTTCTACAGAGATGATGTATGCCTCTGAGGTATCCAATACATCCTCTGTGAATGGTGGTGCATCTGGTACAAGCACCATAGCAACCAATGGGAATAGTGTGTACATCATGGCAATCCAAAGAACTCCAAGGACACCCCAACGAATGAATTGCTGCAAATTCTTCCTAGCCAAATAGATGATTAGGGCCGTGAAGATGAAGATGAATACAAGTTCGAGCAGAACAAAACCGGCTTTGGTCGCCCCTTCTGCACCAAAGGCCCGAAGTTCATCACGATCATAGAACGGTTGAATTTCCATCGCCAACCAGATGGTGACGACGAACATCCCTGCCATCCCTACCATGGAACCTGCTTGCCCCTTCAGTTCCTCCATCAGCGACCTTTGTTTTTGTTTTACGGGGACATCCGCGCTCTTCTCAGAACGCCGCTTTGCGGCGAATCCTTCCCCCGACATGTCTCGGGCGACTCACAAAGGCCATTTCAAGGCGACCGTTAACCGGGGGTGCGGGGCGGTTGGATGAGTGATGATGTCTGGTCGTGGCTGGAATCGCTAAAAACATCAGGATACAACCCCTCGCTTGACAATGCCTCCATTCTTCTCAATCGCCTCGAAAGGCCGCAGCAAACCTTCCCTGCTGTACATGTTGCGGGTAGCAACGGTAAGGGGACCTGTTGTGCCATTCTGGCAAATGCATTCACTCTTTCAGGCAAGTGCACAGGTCTGTTCACATCCCCTCACCTTATTTCGGTGAACGAGCGTATTCGCATCGATGGTTCTCCAATCGCCGACATTCTGTTTGAGGACTGCTTGAAGCAGATTCAAGGAGCGTCCGAAATCGTACCGCAGGTTTCTCCGACATTCTATGAAGCGACATTCCTGGTTGCCATGCTTGCCTTCCGTGACCAAGGTGTCGAGAGGGCCGTAATTGAGACTGGATTAGGTGGCCGATTGGATGCAACCCGATTGGTAGATGCCGACTGCTGTATCTTGACCGAAATCTCACTTGAACACACTGAATTCCTTGGGAAAACGCTCGCAGAGATCGCCGAAGAGAAAGTTGCCATCGTTCGTCAAGGACGTCCCTTTGTTGCTGTTTGGCCATACGACAATTCGGCACGTAAGGTGATTGAACGCGCGATTCGAGATCATGACAAGGCATGGTGGTGGCGTGGCGACCGTCGTGATGCATTCAAATTCTCAGAAGCGGTAAAGGCATTCCGCCCATTGTCTAGCAAGACTTGGTACGACGGCTGGATGCCCTACCAAGAGGAAGCTGCAATGTTAGCTAAATCGGCATTGGGTGCCATGCGTAGTTTCTATGCTTACGACGAGGTTGAACAAGCCGTAAGGCAGACAAATTGGCCTGGTCGGATGCAGTGGCTAGAAGTCGACGACATCCCCTTTCTTCTCGATTGTGCACACAATCCGAGCGGCATGTCTAGAGCATGTGACCAGATTCGTTTTCAGAAGACCCGGGATATGTCACCGATGCCGGGAGTGATCATTATTGGATGCACTACTCAGAATGATCTAGGGACCTTCCTGCAACCCCTCGTCGAACTAATCGTTGAAGGACAGATTGGTCACGTCATAGTGACTCAACCCCAGGATGGACGCAAAATTGCCGTCGATTGCGAAGAACTAGCAAGCGTCCTTGAAGAGCAAGGAACCGACGCATCAATTTCTGCAACTCATTCTATTTCAGATGCAATTTCATTAGCCAAGGAGAAAGCAACCCAGTTGGATTCAGATCTCCCTCAACCCGTCCTTTGTATTGGCAGTATATACCTCATCGGGGAGATTCTACCCCTCATCGATGAAGAAGCGGAAAAGAATTTTCTAAACACCTTCATTCCCCCTGAAGGAGTTGATGGGGTCGACCCGATTGCGTGAGAAGTCTCAAACACTGAGGCCGTTAGGGTTGGGTTGGTGAACGCATGAGCGCTAAGTGGGACCAGAGATTCCTCAATCTTGCTGAGCACATTTCTGCATGGTCCAAAGACCCCTCGACAAAGGTAGGATGCGTGGTCGTTGGCGAAGATCGCGAGATTCGCAGCACGGGTTTCAACGGTTTCCCCCGCGGCATCGCCGATGATTCAGAACGGCTTTCTGACCGTGAGAAGAAGTACCCCCTCATCTGCCACGCCGAAGAGAATGCAATCATGCATGCAGCTCGTATCGGATTATCTCTGAAGGGCTGCACGGCCTATGTGACATGGCCCCCTTGTACACGCTGTGCCCGTTCTCTCATTCAAGCCGGCGTAATCGAAGTCGTCTATCCAGCTGGAAGTGAAGTTCCTGAACGCTGGATATCTGATTTTGAAATGTCAACACAGATGTTGGCCGAAGCAGGCCTCACGATTCGGCAGGCCTGAGCAGCAATTCCAATGCAACTCTAAGAGATGCTGCATCTTCATCATTGATGATGACGATATCTGCAAGTTCGGCCGTTGCCTCCAACGCTTGCCCACTGTCGTCTGCAGCCACAAGTTCCGCTTCTTCTTGGGCAACAAATGTTTCCCAGTCTAGAGGATCTCCCTCTCGGCCACGGGATTGAAGCCTCTCCCAGCGAACTTCTCGAGAAGCGCGCACCTCAATCAATCGAAAATCTGGTCTTTGGCGCAACGCTTGGACTTCAGCCGGCGTTCGAATAGAATCTATGACAAGGTTTGCTGTATCCCCGTGGGCATCACGCAACATCTCTGCAAGAATCCCAGGTCCCTGTGCGGCGCGCAACTCACGTCCACCCGAGATTAGATTGTCTCGATTAATATCTACTCCTTGGTTTCTGAGATGCGCCCGAATTGAATCTGAGCAAGAGGCTGCATTGTAACCATTCTCTACCAACCAATCGACAACCGTAGTTTTCCCCGACGCATTCCGTCCAGTAAGTCCGAACCACATCAGAGCAAGGTCTGCCCCCGCCGTCCATGAGGCTTCCTAACTCAAGTAGCATTGAGAAATACCAATGAAGATGATTGGGTTACTCCCAACCGTCATCATCATCGTCATCATCTTCCCATTCATCGTCATCATCGTCTTCGTACAGGAGTTCTTCATCGTAGAGACTGGTTGAACCTGAGAGTGAAGTTTTCCAAGTAATTCTAGCAATTATTGGCAATAGAATCAATGTGAAGAGTACGCCGATGACAGTGAGTGGATTTTGTCGCCAACTATCTACCCATCCAAGGCCCCAAGAATACTCAACGGAAACTCCTGCGGACATCGAATTACCTTCTTCGTCAACCTCGACGACTTCGTTTTCAGCATCGACAATCACAGTGATGCGATCGATACCTTCTTTTGCGGTCCACATCGTTGTGATTCGATGTTCACCACCACTAGGTAGACCTGTGATTCGAACGGTGTCAATCACACCTTCATCGGTAACGAAATGCACCGAGAATGAGGATTCAGTAACTCCACCCGTATTTGCAATGATGGCGACGACTTCAATTTCAGTTCCATCACTGACAGTGTCTTGATCCAGTGTCACACTCTTGACGATGAGTTCTGCAACAGTCGCTCCAAGACGAACCCATGCGAGATCCTGGTCACCATCTAGGTCTTCATGTTCACGAACTGGGTCACTCTCAGTGTTTGCTGCCATAGGGAATTCATTTCCAGCTGCATCATGACCCGTGACCCAAAATCCAACCTTGTATCCACTTCGAGGGGTTACCAAGCCATCACTAGTCAAGTCCACTTCACCAATCCATTCTAGGGTCGTGTCGTTCAATTGCATCGCCAGTTGAGATTGTCCAGCAGCAATAGTTCGCGCATCGTCACGCATAACCCAATTCACCCATTGTGGCGATTGGCTGAATGCGGCACATCGATCATCCCCCTCGAGCAATACACATTCTTCCCAACCGGAGAATCGAACCGGAACAGATGTCAAATCTGATGCGGACGAGATGTCGATGACATCGACCGGTGCATGGCGATAGTGAACTCGGGGCGGTGTGTGATCGACTTGTAGTTGCAAAGTAGTCGCCACAGTATCGCGAGTCATGTCCTCACCTCGACCAGGAACGTTACGCACACCGGTAAGGAAAGTACGCGTTTCTGCACTCTGCAGTGTCGTGGCCGCTGAGAGTGGCACTTCAATGCTGAAGGCGCCATCATCGGTTAGACTTCCATCAGACCAATACTGTACTCCGTCGAAGACTTCGACGGTGATACCGAGATCATTTGGAGCCGGAACACTGCTACTCTCGTACACGACTCGGCCCGACCATCGTAGACGATCATCCGGCCTCACTGGTGTTGCATCATCAAGAGGCCCCGTTCGAGGTTCAGCCACATCTTCGACAACATAGGTCGCTGCGTCGAGTACCAAATCATTCTCTACACTGAACGTGTGTTCGATGAACTCCAGCCGCGTGGGTGTTGGTGAGCCCAATTCTTTGTACTCAAGTGCGAGGTCCGAAATATCCTCGTCAGGCCAATCCCACGAGAATTGGAAATCGAATGTAACTTGAACCCAGGGAAGCCCCGTATCGTTCGTAGTCACTTCAGCAGAGCTGCTCGGTAGCAAGGTGATGAATTCACTTTCCGAAGTCCAGATATCAGTTCGTCCATTGTAGGAAATCCTCTGCTGGTCTCTTTCTGGATCTGGGCCCTCAAAGTCGTAGATGATTGAGATGTATTCGAAATCGATAATGCCGTTCGCATCGACAAGACCGACAGAGATGGATTGATCCGTTCCGCTGAACACATCGGTCCCGTCTGTATGATCGTGCCATTCCAATCCAGTGAACACTGAAGCCATGTCTTGTCTTGTTAGATAGGTGGATAAATCGTAAGCAAATCCTGCCCCATCATTCCCTAGAAGCAGATTTCCAGCAGGATCATTCCCCGAGACGAAATAGGACACTCGAGCCATGTTCGGATTACGAGAATCATCGATATATCCGAAGAAATTCTTCTCTTCTGCCTCTGTTGAATTGAACATCATCTGCGTGACATATTCGTCAGCATCAGCCTCACCATTTCGGTTGGTGTCATGGTCGGCTTCGACCCAATAATTGAGCGCGAGTTCTTCTGGATGCCCCACAGCATCTTCGATAGTCACAGTAATCTGTTTGTCGACTGAACTGGCTTCATAGTCGCCATCAGCAGGCCAAGAATCAATGATTTCGGGGATCGAATCATCGATTCGCATCGTCCGTCTCCATGAATCGTCCGTCGGCATGACCTTGGTCGGGTCACGCACATTGTAGGCCTGTACTTCGAATGTCACACCCTCGGGAATATCCATATCTGGAACGGCTACTGAGATGAAGAACGTTCCATTTGGATTTGAATTGTCTTTCCAAGTGGCAGAGACGAAATCCCCCTGGCTGTCCTTGCGGGCAATTCTGATATCGAATACTGAGTTGAGAGGCGCATCTTGTGTCCCCTCGAACCAGACTTGGCCCTGGAAGTGAATGGTTTCACCAGCGACTACCCAATCACCATTCTGTACATCATCGTTGACCACTTCACCCTCCACATCATGGATGGTGAACCAACCCAGTCCGTAGGACTGGTTGACTACAATAGAGGAAACAGTGGAAAGGGTTGCTGGCGAGAATCCGTTGTCATCGGTACAAGAAACTCTCCATCCGACATTATTCTGCTCAGGGAAATCATCTGTCACACGGAACATCCAGTGAATCTCAAAGATACCGTTGGACAGATTCGTCCATGTCGCACTCTGATCAGGGACAATCCAATCCTCTGGATCATCATCGACCAGCGTTCCATCTTGAGCCCACGATAATTTAGGCGCATCTGAATTCGGCGATGCCAAGAATGTCAATTCGGCATCAGTGATACTCAATGCCTGATCACCGATTACGTGTCTCGTGACGATTTCGTAGGGATTTACTCGTTCGTGAAGAACCATATTCTCATCATAATTGATGTCGAGATTGACCGTCACCATGGTGTATTCAATTCGCATCGATTTGATTTCGACTTTCCCTGGGGTGGATGAATGAACCTTCACCCCTACAACTTCAGTTCCAGAACCTGACTGCGGAACGATGCAGTTGAAGGCATCTTCCAAATCACTATTCCCGCTCGAGGATTGCGCAGTAGTTGTACCCAAGAGCGTACCACTGTATTCCCATTCATATTCAGGGATGGTACAACTAACCGGTGTGGTAGAATCAGTATCATAGATGTCAATCTTAACATCTTGAGGAGCATTTTCGAAAAGTGCAATATTGATATCGTACAGAGTCGGCGTATATTGATTGGACGTCCCAGCATCTAAGTCAATGCAGAGAGATAGATAGCTTCCAGCCAACTGAGAGAATGTCATTGTTGAACCAGAACTTGGAACATTAACTCTTGTTCCGCTAGTACAACTTGATGAAGCCCTGAAATAAATATCTAGTGAACTTCCACTCGGTGTCGAGGCATTCCACCAAACCATCGCAGCATCAGGGAATGATCCTGATGTAAGTCGGTATGTTCTCCATTGTCCACTCGATGCAAAGGTAGCGGCATAGGTGATGCCCACGGTATCTAGGAGTGGTGCTGCAGAAGCAGTTCCATTGAGCCATGCTCGCCAACCCAAACTGTTGCCGGCATTTGTGAATGTAATCGTTTGACCTGCACTATTGGCTCGTTTCCAAGTGGTTCCACCATCATTGGTTACTTCAAAATCGATAGAAGTACCCGTTGGCTCCCATGTAATCGCAACTCCAATCGATAGTTCGCTAATCGAACGAGAGAGTGTTTGCATACTCGATGTAATCGTGGCATTGTTTGATGCCGGAGTACCCATCCAATCGGCGGAACCGTGTCCTCGCATCGAGATTTTCCGCATGGTGGTGGCACTAGGGCAATATGATGAAACCGATCCATACATGCAAGTTGTCGCCAATTCACCATCGATATTCTCGATGCCCATAATCGCGTAAGAACTAGGGAATTCTCCTTGCAATTCTGGCCAGTTGGAGCGTTGGTGATATACGTTCATCCACGACACTCTATTCCCATCGCAGTAGTAGCTGTATGCGTAATAGTAACAGTACACGTTTACCGAAATTCTGGGCATCTGCACATCCAATCCAGCAGGTCTGGCATAGGAATTGAGATTCGTTTGACTACCAGAGGGAGAAATAACCCCCAGGCTCCAAGTTTGTAGGGCAATATTTGGTGAACTACGACTGACTTCCCACAAATCAATGCTGTATTGGTTGGTTAATCGAACCCGTTGTACGACATACATTTTGTCAGTAATTGGGTCAATGGAAACTCCACCCACTTCGAGCACCGTCCAAGCTCTCTCACATTTGTAAGTGGAAATTACCCCCGAAGAACTGGTTGTGTAGGTTACAGACCACTTTGTTATGGCGCCATAGGATATGCTCGTGTAGAATGACGTCATCCAAACAGTTCCGTCACCATCGCTTGTTGCGTCAGTAATGTAGTATACGTTGTTAGTAGAACAGTTGTTGTATTGTATGCTCGCTGTTCCAATAGAAGCGCCAGTCGTTGCATTGTATCGATTGATCGCACTCAATTGGTAACCGCCGTAGGAACCAATCGAAGCATATCGAACAACATGAACCTCGTCCCCCTGCTTGACGACTGGACCCATGTAAGTCCAAGTACCACCGGACACACTCTTTGTGCTGGTATCAGTCATTCCGTTGTAACCAGCTTCAGCGGTTGAGAAGTATTGCCCAGTCGTGTTCATACTGCCGCCAGTGGATGATGCAGCCTGGTTCGTATTGCTCATCGACCAATAGGTGGTGTCCTCAGTTGGCCGCAATTCCAGTTGGCCATTGTCGATTTTGACATTTTGCCGATAACCATAGTTCCATCCATTCTGGTTGATTGACCATCCCCATTGACTTGATCCAGTTGTACCCTGTCCACCGAAGTCGGCATTGCTGGTTCGATTGAACCAACTTTGCGTTGATGACGAACCTTCAATTTCAAATTCAACCTCACTCACTTCTGCTCCGTACGGCAGTGTAACACCCTGTGTAGCCGCATCTCCAGCTTGGGTGAAGACATTTGTGAATGTCGATGAACCATCCGAAAATTGAGTTTCTGTGACTGCGGATGCCAGTGGCAATGCAGTCGAAAATAGTAGAATTGCAAGGATAGAGATGGCAACTTTTCGCATATATCTCCCGCCTTTCCGCCTGTCGGCTATGCCGACACCCGGCGCCTTCGGCTTTCAAACTATTCCGGGCCCGTTAGGGCCCGTTTGAGGCGAACACTCAACAGTGCCAATAGGTTCGCCGATTTCGGCCTGAAGTTTATCAGGCAGGATGTTGAATCAGAATGAACGGAATTTTCGCCCCACTCAAGCGTTGGTGGGAAAGCCAAAGAGATCGCCATTTATTCATCCTAGGAACAGTTTCATTTCTGTCGTTCAGCATGGTCATGTGGTCAATAATCTACTTCTTCTTCTTAGGTGGTACACAAGACCCCGATTTGGCGCATCTAACAGATGGAACATGGGCTGGATTATTCATCGGATTTACTGTACTCATCTTTGCGGGACCCGAATTTATTCATTATCAGGGCAAATGGAGTTTCCTGATGGAAATTCTTCGGTCGACGTCACGTCCAGAATTGGGTCGGCAACGCAAGGAAGCCGAAGAGGCTGCAACCCTGCTAGGTTCCGTTTGGAGCGCTCGCCTGAAAGCGCATTTCGTCGAACATGGTCTGGCAAAAGGTCGCGCCAAATCCACCGAAGGTGCAGAGAGCGTGCCCGAAGATATCCTCATTAATTGGTGGCGAACTGAAGATTCACGATTTTCACGAATGCTTGATGTGGAAATTCTCCGCGAACCTTGGCTTAATCGATCTCTTGGTTCGCTCGGATTCATCGCCTCCATCCTCCAACTTTGCAACATGTCGTTTGGGATTGTTCGCAATGCAGCCGAGGAACGCGTCAACACCCTCATTATCTGGGATTGGTTGAACGGCGAGAGAATCGATTCCGTCCCAGCACCGTATTTTGACGATATATTCGGATGGTTGATTCTCCTAGTCGCCGTCTTCTTCCTCTGGTCTTCCTTACCTGCTTCGGGTGTACGCCCAGAGCCTATTGAAAGTCCCATGGAAGAGGAGTGAGGCCGATGGGCGAGGCTTGGTCCTGGGCAAGGGAGGCCTTGCTTGCCGGCGGCCTCATTGCAACTCTCATCGCTGTCCTTGTTCTGATGACCGGTTCATGGCCACCCATGGTCGTCATTGAATCTGGTTCGATGATGCATGAGGACGAGGGAAACGTTGGGGCTATTGACCCCGGCGACCTTGTCCTAGTGATGTCAGATGATCGCAAGACAATCATCACCTATGCTGAGGCGACTGAAGAAGGTGGCCCCTACGAAGGATACGAGAATCACGGGATGCCCGGAGACGTCATCATTTACCGTAAGAACGGTGGCACGATGACACCCGTCATCCATCGCGCGCTCCTACAGGCTGTGGCCGATGAAACTGCAACGCCCGAACGCGGTGCCGAAGATCCTTGCGTTAGTAACGAGGGAAGTTGGGACCCGATTTCAATCGATGCCGACGGTCAGGCAGGAACCTGCATTCTCACATGGAGTGTGCCCGGAACCAATGTGAACAATGCGACTTCGATTAGCCTTGAATTGGATTATGACTGTAACAATGGACAGAAGTTGACAGTCAGCAATTGGGACCCCGGTCATGCGGGTTACTTGACTTCAGGTGACAATGTTGCCACCAACGGGTGCAATGTGGATCAGTATGCTGCAGTCGGCGAAACCACTCACACTTGGCGGGGACTCACCGATGAGAACGGGGAGGCGGTCAGCGCGGTCCGAGATGATTGGATTGTGGGCGTGGCTGGAGGCGAAATTCCTTGGATGGGCGCGATCAAGTTGGGATTGTCCGACAACAGTGATTTCGTTCCTAGTTCAACATGGACTAAACTTGTTGCTTCAGCCTTCATTTTACTCGCCATTCCTGCAATCTGGGAGCGCGTAGCCAATCGTACAATGGAAACTGCGCCAGAGGTTGCGCAGGCGCATGATGAGGAAGAGTAACTCAGATACGCTGGGCGATAATAATCATCATCAGCCCCATGAACAGGAACAGGCTGCTGAATGAAGAAATTTTCGAGACCGTCGCTTCTGTCTTGAGTGGGTGTGAATTCTTTGAAATTCGGTGAATACCGCCGACAACAACTCCGAGGAAATCCTTCATCAGATGCCCCCCATCAAACGGAATAATCGGAATCAGATTCGCCAGCCCCAGTCCTACATTCCACCAAATGAACCAGAAGAGAAGCGTGATGAGTGCCATTAGAACGGTAGTTCCCAAGAGGCCCCCCAACCAACCATCGGCTTCGATGTAATCCATCTCGTGCGGATCCATAATTTGCCCTTCATGTTGAATAGGAGCATCAATGATGACGAGGGGTTGTATCGCTACACCCAATGCATCGACATAGAACGGCACATCTTGTTCCCACGCCATCGGTCCAGCCAATCGATCGATACCACTCAATCCATCATCCATGCCAGAAACACCGAGAAAGGCACTCTTACTATCGACATCAAACATTTCAATCTCTTCTTCTGTGAAACCTTGTGATTCCAGATAAGCCAATTTGCTCGTGAGAGTGACGCTGATGACACGTTCTCCTCGCATACCATCCGCGTCAGGATGACTGAGAACGGTGAGATTCACGGTATCACCTGCCGAATGTACATCCAATTGCTCTGACATCTCTGTGGCCGTAGTTACCTGAGTGCCGTTGAAATGGGTGATGATTTCCCAAGGCTCAAGACCGCTCTCAGCTGCCGCAGAATCTTCCACGATTCCACTGGCGTGAACACCCGGGTTGACCACCGCAAATTGAGTGGCCAGCAAACAAATTAGTAGCCAAGTGAAGAATCCAGCGTAGAGATTGGTTGCCGGCGCTGCAGCGAACAATCGTGCACGTTCCCTGCGTGGCGCCTTGGTCAGTTCCTCGTATTCAGGTTCGACAAAAGCCCCGGCTGGAAATGGGCCCAACAAAAGAAGACCAACCGAGCGTACGCGCATCCCGTGCGCGCGCGCCTGTAGCGCGTGAGCGAATTCATGAATCACCAGTGCACCTACAAAAGCAATCGCTGGCCACCAGAAGGGAATGATTGGACTGACTCCGGGAAAGGGAATCAGTTGACTTGCTGGAGCATCACTCTTGGGAACGCCCGTGAAAAGTGCCAGGGAAAAAGATAGCAACAAGAACAGGACGATGAAGACCATGACGATGGAACAAGTCCACAGGGAAATTTCACCATACCAGCGCCAGAATTTGCGCGGTGTTGCAGCCTTCTCAATGGTATCTTGACCTCGCTTGGTTCGCAGCATCAACAAGCCGCCGAGTACGCGAGATGCATTCCAACGATCAAGAACACCTCGTCGCTCGAGTTGCCCAAGTATGAGTACCCATATACACAGTGCCGCAAATCCCCAATGCACTTGCACAGCTAGAAACGCACTGATGAATATCAGGATGAGTGCCCGCGTATCCCGCGCTCGCCGTGCATCGCTCACGACTGGCCCTATCCCTGCTTCTTCTTGAAGCATCGGGAGAGAACTCAAGACGACAACCCCCCTCTCAGCAGCATGGTCGACATTGACGAGGCACGACGAATTCAGCGACGTGTCAACACTTTGCTTCGTGATAGGGATGCCATTCGTCGCATGCTTGAGCAAGCCGATTATGAGCGACTGGGGCGCGATGTGGGGCGCCAAAGTGTAGCCATCGACCGACTTGAGGCACTTCTATCCGGCGAGAAGGTCTAGGCTCGAAATCTGTCCATCCATGCCGGCAATGGTTCGGGTTCTGGTTCGATGACCGTTTCAACCTCCATATTGATGGCTAGGGCTTCTTCAACAAGTCTTGACAATCCATTTTCTTCAGATGCCCGGCAGACAACCCCTAGAAATTGGTGCAATGGGAGACCTTGGTCCCAATCCAGATGCGGTTTCCCGGTGCGCGTCAGGGGCAGCGTAGGAATTCGCTTTGATAGCGTGGCCAACCGACCAGTCAGGGTTGAGGTATCGATTCGAAAGATTCGCCATGAATCACCACGTACGCCCTTGAGTCGATGTGCATACAGAGGCATGAGGCCACAATTCTCTCCGATTTCTTTCATCGAATCCAGTTGATCTTGCGTCTGGCCAGAGAAATACAACTTCTTATCCGCGCGAGTCTTGACTTCAATAGGAAAACACAAGTCTCCCCGCAAGGCGACGATGTCTCCACTTCCATCCATCCCACTTCCGGCCACTCTAACTACTAAGAATGGCCTTTGAACGACTTGCATTGCGCGTGCACGTTCCAATTCGGTGCATGAGCGTGTAACCGCCCGAACACCGGCAGGGGAACCAGCCAACACCGCCCTTAATTCGCGCTCGTAAGACGAGGCCATCGGCGTAGCCGGCCCTTCCGCGGCTATTACAGTGTTCGCTAAACTCCCGCGTTCCCCATTGGTTTGTTCAATGAAATGCTAAATTCGTCACAGGTGATGCGAAGGTTTGACTATCTACAGAGGTATCCCTAAACGTGAGTAGGGTCATTGTTCGAACGGCAGATTTCCGTCTGGCCTATCGGTTGTTGGCCAGTTTGAAAGCACGCCAAGTTCGGTGTGCCCATCTAGAGGAAGGTTCCGACCTCCCTCCATCGACGGCCGTCTGGTTGGCATCTCACGAAGAGGTGATGGCGGCCGCGGATCCTCTCGGGATTGGTGCAACGCTAGAATCGGTGGAGTCCGACATTGATCGCGCCTTGAGATTCGTCGCCAAGGGAGGTACCGTCGGAGACCTCACTTTCGGCATCGACCCCGGTCCGCGTCCAGGACTAGCGTGGGTGGGCGACGGTCGTGTGTTAGGTACGGCGCAACTCGAATCCGTGGATGCAGCAGTAGACCGAATCTGTTCGTTGTCTGACGAAATAGTCCACAATTCTATGATTGTGAGAATCGGTGATGGCTCACGCACCATTTCCAACCGCTTGGCCAACGTCTGCCTCGCGCGCGGGCTACGCGTAGAGAGAGTGGACGAGCGTCGTACATCGAGAGGTTTGCCTCGGAACCAACATCACGCTTCAGCGACCAGGATTGCGCAGATGGATGGCACACTCATTACGCATAAGCAACCGGTTGTACCGACTCCTGGAGAGGTCAAGGAAGTACAGCGATTGAGTCGTCGAATCTCTGGTGGACAAGTAACAATCTCTCAACGCTTGGCTCAGGCAGTCGCCGTTGGGCGACTCTCAATGGAAGAGGCGATTGATAGACAGCTTCAGCGAGTGAGTTACTGAGGCGCTGCGCAGGGCGTACCCATTGAGTTACTCGATACAGTATGGGCAAGAGATTGCAGGAACATACAGTGGTGAATCCAACTCTTCTTGTGTCAATGGTTCTCTACACGCAAAGCAGACTTCCGCACCGGTCACATTGAGTTCAGGGTCTACAGCAACTCGTCGATCGAACACGAAGCAATCCCCATCCCAGTGGGCGCCACCCATCTGTTCGAAGTAACCGAGAATACCACCTTCCAATTGGCGCACATCTCGATATCCCTCATTCAACATCACGACACTGGCTTTCTCGCAGCGTACTCCACCGGTGCAAAACATGACCAAGGGCTTGTCCTTGTCTAGAGTTGAATTGTTCACAGCATCAGGGAATGTTCTGAACGTTTTGATATCGAAGTCTACTGCATTCTCAAAGGTGCCAATGCGAATCTCGTAATCATTGCGTGTATCGAGCACAGTGATGTCGCGACCCTCATCCATCCATTGCTTGAATTCAGCCGGTGAGATTGAATCTCCAGTGAATTCAGCAGGTTTGACCTCATCCATACCCATCGAGATGATTTCTTTCTTGAGGCGAACATTCATGCGGCGGAAGGCGAGTTTTTCACTGTGCGAAACTCTGCGGGGAATATCGACAAATCGTTCATCTTGTTCGAGATATTCAATGAATCCATCAATGCCTTTTTGATCCCCACAGAGGAAGAAATTGATGCCTTCTGTACTCAGAAGAATGGTTCCCAGTAGCCTGTTTTCCTCACAAGCCTCACGGAACGGTTGTCGCAATTCATCACGGTCTGGTATATCGACGAATCGATATCCAGCGATGTTGACGAACGATTGCACCATGGTCATCCCTCGGGTTCAGTTGATTTGTTCTTTTCGCCGACATCCACTGACGCCATACGCTTGAGGTAGAGTCCCCAAATGACAAACCCGAACAGCGCACTACAAAGGTGTCCGATGTTGATGTATTCGTTCATGCCGTTCTCGTAGTGATTCCAAGTTTCAAACAAGACAAGGATGACAGGAATCAACCACCTTTCTCTTGAATGATGTGACATTGCACCTAGAATTCCGAAAAAGCCAATCGAACCACCCATCCAACTTCTCCCTATGGCTTGGGAGAATAATTCAGTCTCCGGCGACAACCAGTTGCCTACATTGATGAACAAACCCATTGCCAATCCAGTGAATGCGATTGTGGAAAAGAACACGATTGCGGTTTCTTTAGATCCAGCTCTACACTCGAAAGACTGACAGAAGATAGCGAATGTAATCGCAACTTGGGTGATGTGTTCAGTCCCATAATGAACGAATGGCACGGTGAGGAACGAGAGCAAGTACTCATGTGGGGCTGAAAACAACTTGGTAGGCGTAATCGCACCCCAACGGCTGAAACCAAAGAAATGTGGAATCAAGATGATGGATGTAATGTAAACTATACTGAAACTTCGTGAGAGGATAAACTCACGTAGACCCAAGACTCGATGCTCTCCATCCGTCCAAGGGAAATAGAGTGGAAGGAGTGGATTCCTTCGACTCATCTTCAATCCTCAGTTTGCCAATCGGGTGTTTGCGCATCCTGTTTTGCCCACAGCACATCATCGATTCTGAGTACTGAGATTGCCGCTTCCGTGGCACCTGCAATCGCGTGTCTTGTGACGCTGAGAGGTTCCACAATCGAGGCCTTGCCCATATCTGTAGTTTGACCCGTATTGATATCTAGGCCTTGCCACGCTGAATCCGCGTCTGCCTGTGCAGCGGTTACTCGAAGCAATTCATCGATTGGATTCATACCAGCATTTTCGGCGAGAATCCGCGGAATCGATTCTAAGGCGGCGGCAAATCCCTCAATCGCCATCTGTTCACGACCAGGAATCGTCTCTGCATGTCGGCGCAGGCGACGAGCCAATGCGATGTGTGTTGCACCTCCACCAGGTAGAAGTTGAGGTTCACGAATCAGTTGGCAGGCTACACCGAGAGCATCGTTGAAGGCTCGCCCGGCTTCCTCTAGTCTCATGTCGGTGGAGCCGCGAAGAACCACAGTCACACCTTGGGATTGCGAGCCTTCGAATATGGTATGTTCAACACCATGCCATTTCTCTTCGCGAATCGAAGCGAATTGTCCTACATCTTCGTCCTGAATGTCATCAATGTCAAAGACAGGGCGCGCTCCCGTGGCTCGACACAGATGTTCGATTTCGGGACGCTCAACGCGGCGATAGGCTAGGATTCCAGCAGCCGCGAGCATTGGATGGGCTTCTTCTTCTATACCATCTCGAGCGACTATACAATCGATGTTTGCCGCTTTCAGTGAATCGATTCGCCCCTGAAGTCCTGCGCGCTCACGCGCGCGAAAGGCTTCGATGGCACCGGTATTGGTGATTTTCAGACTGGTCTCAATCTCGGGCTTACGCTTCTCGATCCCACCATCCAGAATCAGAATCCTTCCGGCCTCTGATTTGAGTTCCATTTCGCGATGAACGCGAGCTTTGACAAGGACGATTCCTGGGATTAGTTCACTATCCTTGATTGAACCGCTGCGTTCCGTCAATACGCGAGTATGTTCAACCTCTCCAGAACCGGTTGCTTGGGCTGCATTATGGGCCAATTCAGCAAGTTTGTCTTGCAACCCCGCATCCCCCTTGCCAGCCAAACTCGTTCTTACAGAATCGAATGAAGTACCATCATCTGCAGGCTTTGCAATTTCACCCAAGGTTTGTTCGACCACCGGCCCACACATTCGATACCCACTGGCAATAATCGTCGGATGTACCCCCCGATCAACCAATTCCAGTGCATTGACCAATAGTTCTGCTGTCAGCACCACCGTTGATGTCGTCCCATCTCGGACTTCATCATCTTGTGCGCGTGACGTTGAAATCAGCATTTTTGCTGTTGGCTGTTCCACTCTTGCAGATTCTAATACTGTGACACCATCATTGGTCACTAGGTAACCACCATCACCTGAAACCATCAACTTGTCAAGCCCCTTTGGGCCCAAAGTACTGCGAACAGCATTAGCCAGAGCCACGGCTCCCGCGACATTGTTTCTCAATGCAGCACGGCCCGCAATCCGCTCTGTACCCTCAAGGACTCGATCTTGTTCCTCCTGCACCATCGAATGGCCCACCCATGTCCCTACCTTGAATCCGCCGCCTTCCAATCCTTCATATAGGACAAGATACTCCCACTATACAACCGAGAGTTAAGTAGTGGGTGAGTTGATGGAACGAGATGAGTGGGAAGAACAACTTCTGAAGCAAATGGTGGAGATGTTCCGCCAGATGGGAATGGACGTCGACGAGGACCACTTGGCCCGAATGATGAATCAAATCCAATCTCAATTTGAGAACATGGGAATCGACCCAGAAAAACTACGTTCTGGAGAATTCAAATTCAATCTTCAAGGTGATTTAGAAGGCCTTGGTAAGATGATCGAGAAGGGAGGAGTTCCTGACCTCAATGAAATCTTCTCCAAGATGGGTGTTGATGTCAAGATGGGCAAAGGAAAAGCCCCCGAACCCGCTGAGGTGAAAGTCACAGAGGTCGAAGAGACCGACGATGTAAAGCAAGTCCCCATTGCTGACATCTATGTCGATGGTGATTCAATGAACATCATAATCGATGTATCTCGTCATGACGAGTTGGATGATTCCGAACTTGAGTTGAATCTCTCTGGCGGCGGATCCACTCTTCAGTTGATGCGTACCACACAGATGAGCCCTTTACAGAGTTATGAGTTACCCAAAGCCGCTGAGAGTGTTGATACATGGGAGTTGAACAATGGCATTCTCGATATCACTCTCACCTTGCGTGATGAAACTGAATCTGCAACCCCTGAAGGAGGACAATGAAATGGCAAAGACACCCGTAATTGGAATTGATCTAGGAACTACAAACAGTTGTGTGGCAACCATCGAAGGTGGTGAAGCAGTCGTCATCGCGAACGCTGAAGGTGCACGAACCACACCGAGCGTTGTCGCATTCTCCAAAGATGGCGAACGCTTGGTTGGTGTAACCGCAAAGCGACAGGCAGTGACCAACAATGAGCGCACCTTCCTCTCTGTGAAGCGTGAAATGGGCACCAATTGGAAAGAAGGGGTCGATGAGAACGAATACACGCCCCAGGAGATTTCCGCATTCATTCTACAGAAGTTGAAGGCAGATGCTGAGGCTTATCTTGGCCATGAGGTCAAGCAAGCGGTCGTCACCTGCCCCGCATACTTCACCGATGCACAGCGCAAAGCCACCAAGGATGCCGGGCGTATCGCTGGACTAGAGGTTCTACGAATCATCAACGAACCGACAGCTGCTGCTTTGGCCTACGGTGTCGACAAGGAAGACGACCAAACTATCCTCGTCTTCGATTTGGGCGGTGGAACATTCGATATATCAGTCTTGGAAATCTATCAGGTCGATGGCCAGCCACAGATTGAGGTGAAGGCAACTGCAGGCAACAATCGTCTTGGCGGTGATGATTTCGATGAGCGTATCATTCACTGGTGTGTATCTGAATTCAAGAAGAGCAGTGGCATCGATCTCTCGGGTGACGGTCAGGCCATGAGTCGCCTCAAGGAAGCGGCTGAAAAGGCAAAAATCGAATTGTCAGGCACTCAAACCAGCCACATTAATCTCCCATTCATTACCATGAAAGATGGCAACCCCGAGCACTTGGATCTCAATCTAACACGCGCTCAATTTGACGATTTGACTGCGGATCTTGTCGAGGCGACCATGGGACCTACTCGGCGTGCAATGAAGGATGCTGGTGTTAAGGCAGGAGATATTGACAAGATTCTACTGGTTGGTGGTAGCACTCGAACTCCAGCCGTCCAAGCAGCGATTGAGAAGGAAACCGGCAAGTCTCCATTCAAGGGTATCAACCCCGATGAAGCGGTTGCCATGGGTGCTGCCCTTCAGGCCGGCATCATTGTTGGCGATGAGGGTGTAACCGATGTTCTCCTCCTCGACGTGACTCCCCTAAGCCTTGGGATTGAGACATTGGGTGGCGTATCGACACCGATGATTGAGCGAAACACAACCATCCCAACTCGCCGAACTCAAGAATTCAGCACCGCGGCCGACAATCAACCCGCAGTCGAGGTTCATGTTCTCCAAGGTGAGCGCAAGTTCGCCAAGGACAATGTCACATTGGGCAAGTTCTTCCTTGAAGGGATTCCACAGGCACCTCGTGGCATTCCGAAGATCGAAGTTACCTTCGATATCGATGCTAACGGCATCGTCAGTGTGTCTGCCAAAGATATGGGTACGGGCAAGGAGCAATCGATTCGTATCGAGAGTGCAACCAGCCTTTCAGAGGATGAGATTCAACAGAAGATTTCGGAAGCTGAGCAATTTGCATCTGAAGACGAAGAGCGTCAGAAGAAGGTGGAATTGCGTAACACTGCGGACAATATCGTATATCAGACCCGACGCACGCTAAAGGATGCTGGAGACAAACTTGAGGGTGAAGACACATCACCTGTTGAAGACAAACTCACTGAACTTGAAGCCCTGATTCGTACTGATGATGGCCCTGTATCTGATGAAGATCTCGACGAGGATGCAATCCAAGCCAAGGTTCAGGAATTGGAGGAAGCCATGCATGCAATCTCAGCGAAGTTGTACGAGGCTGCAGCAGCAAACATGGCCGATGAAGAAGGCGGCGATCACACTGGGATTGACGGCGCCGACGATGTGGTCGATGCGGATTTCGAAGTCGTCGATGATGATGATGGTGACGATTGATCACTCTGTAACTAAACGATGTAGTGTTCGAACGTGAACGCCAGTCACTCCACTGGTCACAGTTGCATTCGAGGTTACCCCCCAAGCAGTCCCTGCAATGTCCATATGAGCCCAGGGAATCTGTTCACCATCGCGTTTGGGTACGAATTGTTTGAGGAAGGCAGCTGCCGTACAGGCGCCCGCCCAACGACTCGTTCCAGTGTTACGGACATCAGCAATCTTTGAGCCAGTCATCGCTTTCTCATAGGCCGGTAGCATTGGCATCGGCCAGGCGATTTCATCCTCAGCGTTTCCTGCTGCATGGATTCGGTCCGACAAATCATCATCGTTAGTCCATAACCCACTGGCTTCATTGCCAAGAGCCACTACACACGCACCCGTCAGGGTTGCAAGATCAACGATGTAGGATGGATTGAGTTCTCCGGCCTTGCATAGACCATCTGCGAGAACGTTGCGTCCTTCAGCATCGGTATTGATGACCTCAATCGTCTTTCCAGAGTAAGTATTGATGATGTCCCCGGGCCGGTAAGCCCCCGCACTTGGCATGTTCTCAGCCATGCAAGTGATGCCATTCACACGTCCCTTGTAGCCGGTGGCGTGAAGTGCAGCAAACAATCCAAAGACAGTAGCCGAACCGTGCATATCGAATTTCATATCCTCCATTCCAGATGATGGCTTGATTGAGATTCCACCAGTATCGAATGTAATCCCTTTGCCGACAAAACATGGAACTCGGTCTTTCTTCTGTGCGTTTGGATTGAGGCGGAAGAAGACCATGCAGGGCTTGCGTTCACTACCTTTTCCAACGGCAATCACAGCGTGCATTCCTTCTTTCTTTAGTCGAGCATAATCCCAGACCTCAACCTCGACATTTGCTTTCCCCTCGGCCCACTCAGTGGCACGACGGGCAAACTCTTCAGGATACATTACATTCGCTGGTTCGTTGGCTAAATCACGTGCGAGATGGACGCCCGTGGCAACTGCTGTGGAATCGGATACTGCTGCAGCGAGTTCATTCTGGTGTCGTGGACTAGCCTGACAGACGAGCGTCCAATCTGTTTGAATCTCGTCTTCGTCCTTTTGCATATACTTGTCAAAGGCATAGTTGCGTAGAATCATTCCTTCAACAAACAACGCCATCTTTGCAGTATTCCATCCAGTCGTGAATCGTACAGTCAGTGACGTACCATGATCCTTGGAGAGCGACCCCAGAGTCTTAGCCCCCTCATCACGACAGGCTTTGTCACTAGGATCTTCGCCCATACCAACCAATACGACTTGACATCCTGCCGTCCAAACGCTGAGGCGCTTGCCAGCCTTGCCGGAGAAACTCTCACTCGCAAGCGCTTCATTTACCAGACTTCGTTGAGTTCTTGATAAGCCAGCAAGTGCATTGTTCGGGGCTCTATCAACGCCCTTGAAGAGCGGTAGAATCAGTATCTCTCCAACATTGTTGAATTCGGTCACGCTTGCATCCATATAATCACTGAATGCGCCGATTCCTTCCCGATATACAAAGGATTGCGTTCAAGAATCCCTTTTTCAGCATATATTTATGCATACAAAAGGTCAGAAATCGTCTTGAAAACGTTCATTTCTCCGTATTCCGGCCAAACCAATGGCCAAAATAGCCCATATTGGTGATGTGAAGGGCAACCATCCCTTGTCTTCTCCTTCAGAAATTTCAATCAACTCTTCTGGAATTGATTCGTTGACCCAGAGGCTTGCATCAATGACACGCTTCTGATAGTACAATTCGAAATGACCGTTGGCCGTGAAACTCAGATTCGTCGTATCCAAATTAACATGAGAGCTGTTGGTTGCATTGACACTAAACAGATCCGAGGTCCAGGTCACCTCTCCGCCATCGATGTACCGAACGGTGGCATTTGAAGTGGTTGCTCGCCCCAAATTGTCCACATTCAACTCAATAGAATCTCCATTGTAATCAAACGATGTCACCGACAAGCGCGCCCTCCAATACCAAATGTTGGAAATCAGATATTGCATCACATCCAATTCCTCGCCGAGGCGACTTGACAATGGTTCAGCCGTACCTAGTGCCCATTGTTCATCATCCGTTTCAAATGTGAATGTAGGGAATCCCATTACCCCATAGCCATAATCTCGACTGGTTCCACAATTGGGATACAATCCCTGATTTGCATTTTGAATCGGGATGTCTGAGATATTTGCATGAACATCATCTCTGATGAAATGAAACAACTCCCAGTCGGAGGGTTGCTCTGGCCATTTCCCCCAAGGGTAGAGCATTATCCAAACCCCCGTATGCATTGTGACATACAAATCCGCGTCAGGAACTACCGTGTTCATGTAAATCGAATTCGCATGAGTTTCAGATTCACTGAATGCTGCACTCCCAGGCTGGGTCACCGGACAGGTATTCCAGTAATGGTCATAGTTTCGATTCAAATCTACTTGGTTGACATTCCAGCGCGTGTCGAGATCATTACCATCTGCATTCAGCATGATGAGAATGTGTAGTTCAGTTGTAGTGAGAACATCAATGACTTCCTGATCTCCAGTCGCCCAACCCTCGATGTAAAATTCAGCTGTCAAGAAAGCCAATTCAGTTCCCAAGTGCTCATTTCCATGGTGTCCACCATCGATGTAAACAATCTCTTTCTGAGCACCATCTGGTTTCGTATCAACACTCCAATCAGAGATTCGAACAAGCCAAAGTTCCCGTCCAAGTTCTGTGTTTCCAGCACTAGTTAAATCCACAATTTCTGGATAATCTCCTGCCCATGCATTGACATCGACTGTGAGTGTTGCATAGGAGTGGTACCAATGCTCCTGAACAATGTCGGGTTGCTGCGCACTTGCCATCGGAGTCGCAGAAGCGACAAGGAGCATAGCGAGAACAGCGAGGACGCGCATCGCACCGTAGGTGCGGCGCCGCTGATTTGAGGGTATGCCTCATTCGTCGAGCAGACATGTCAGTAGAATCGGCAGCACAATTGTTGCATCCGATTCAATGACGAATTTGGGCGTTTCAACAGCGAGTTTTTCCCAACCAATCTTCTCGTTTGGTGGTGCTCCAGAGTAACCGCCGTACGATGGTCGAGATTCTGAAATCTGGGCAAACCATGCCCATAGAGGCACATCTTCCCCAAGGTCTTGTCGCAGCATCGGGACGACGCAAATCGGGAAGTCACCAGCAATTCCCCCGCCAACTTGGAGGAAGCCATTGTTTGGATGCTCACGAACCCAGTCTGCTAGACCAAGCATGTAGTGCGTCCCGCTGAGGACGGCGCCTACGTCGACAGTACCATCGATGACTCGGGCAGCGAAGATATTGCCCAGCGTCGAATCTTCCCACCCAGGTACGAAAAGTGGCAGATCGACCTCAGCTGCGGCTAGAAGCCATGAATCATCTGGATTCGCATCTGCCTCGACTTGTTTGACCAAATCATACAGGAATTCGTGCGGCAATCGTCCAGGTGTATTTTTCCACAAAGAAATCAATTGAGATTCAACTTTTCTTATCGCCTTTTCTTCCGGAATTGTCCTATTGGTAATTCGATTTTTCAATTGAGATTCTTCATCTGGAGAAAGGTCCCTCCAATTGGGCACATCTCCATAATGTGACGCCGCAATCAAATGGAAGAGATCCTCCTCAAGATTGGCACCTGTGCAGCAAATTGCGTGAATATTGCCAGCCCGAATGGCCGGTGCAAGGCTGCGCCCAATCTCCGCGGTACTCATGGCTCCGGCTAGAGTAATCATCAATCGCCCATCTTTCCTGATGAAATCTCGGAGTGATTCTGTACAGCGTCGTAATTCGCCGGCATTGAAGTGACGAAAGTGACGTTCGACGAAATCGCGCATCGTTATTCCTCCATCACGAATCGATCCAATTCTGTTCTTTGAATCAAGTTGATTGTAGGGATTGCCTCAGACAATTGTTCATGTATGTCGTCAACAATTCCGACCGGATTTATTCCCCCACAGGTAAAGCAGTCTACAGCCAGAATCCCCTCATCTGCATAGCAATGCGCACTGACATGACTTTCGTCAATGAGGACCACTGCAGCGAATCCAGGGGGACTGTCGATGCCGTCAAATTCTGAGACATGGGCGTGAACTTCTCGCGCACTGGAGCGAGAAACCGCTGCACGCAATACGGCAAGCATCCATTTTCCATCACCGGAGAATCCGGTGTAATCCAACGTGATGTGGCGACCTTTTGCATTCATGATTCATCCTCCAATTTCCGTGCAAGGTGAGCGGCCACAATCTTGGTTGCCAACATTGCTGCGGTAAATTCGGTCACATGATTACTGGAATCCGGCACGATTTCATTGACATCTGCGCCCAACCAATTGACACCGGGTGCAGATGCGATGGTTTCGATTGTTTCTACAACTTGCCAATATGCCAAGCCACCAGGCACAGGAGTTCCCGTGGTTGGGACATAGGCGGCATCCAAACCATCGATATCTAGTGTCAACCAGACCGGACCTTCAATCTCGGAGAGAGTATTCAACCAATTGAGCCACATCGCCTCGCCTCCACACGGATTCAATATATCTCGAGCAAGCCATGATTCCACCCGTGCATCTTCGGCTGCAAATGTTGCCTCTTCACGAGCAAAGGCCCGAATTCCGATTTGTAAAATCTTGCCAACACCTAGATCCAATGAGCGACGCGCGGCGCAGGCGTGACTGTTTGGATCGCCATCTAGTTCATCTCGTAAATCTGGGTGTGCGTCAATTTGGACCAGAGTCATTTCACTCAAATCGACTTGTTGGGAAACTGCATTCATAATCGCGGGAAGCATCCCATGTTCTCCACCCAAGATGATTGGGAATGAGGATTGAAACTTTGAAACATAGTTCGTAATTCCTGCCAACTGTTCCTGAAGGCTATCCCCTACTCCATTCCACGGTTGGGCCGTGTGTATGTTGAATCCACAGGGCAAATCTTCAGGAAGAAGCGGGTCATACAATTCCACCTGAGCGGATGCTCGTAGGGCAGCTTCGGGCCCTGCACTGGTACCCTGGCCATAGGACGTCGTCAACTCGTATGGAACAGAGAGAATGGCAACATCAGCCACACCTTCGCTCTCGGGCAATCCGAGAAAGGTCCCTTCCGCGAACTCGGTCACATTCTGGACGCGTTGAATCAACCGTTTAATCGTGACGAAACAGCATAATGTGCGCCCCTACGGGGCGAAAACCGCCAACCGTTGAAATAGGACAGGCTACTCCCCTATATCAACCGGCGATGTACTAACCCGCCGTTTGGGGGACAATAGAGATGGGAATGAGTCTAGCATCATTGACAGCGGCAATCCAAACTCACATCGACCCCGATATGGAGACCATTACCGCTGAAGGTATGGCTGAACACGCACTCGGGTTCTTTGGATTTTATGATCGAATCATCGACAATGCCCTAGAGCCAACTGACAGAAACCTGTTCTACATGTTCCAAGATTACGACCTCCTCACAACTGAGTCCGAAGAAACCACTCTGTGGGATGGCAGAGAATGGCGAATCCACTACTGGAAGTTCAAGCCAGAAGCCTTGAACGCTCTTGAGAAGCCCAAGAAGGTACTAACCAATGATGACCCTTATGCCGGTGTTTACGACGACGTTCCAGATGGGCTTTGGCGAACGCTTTCTGATGATGATTACGAGGAACCCTTGTTCTGAGATTGAGTGCGCACGCCGAGATTTGAACTCGGGTGGCATGGTTGGGAACCATACATCATAACCGCTAGATCACGTGCGCATCAGAAACGTCGCTTGCGGAATTGCCGCGTACAATCCACGCCTGGAAATTGGTCTTCAGATTCGCGGTAGACCGTTTTCAGATTTTTGACAAAATTTTCATCGTTCACAAGGAGAACAAAATCACCCACGCCAGGTTTCTCTTCAGCATCGAGCCACCCGAGTAGAATCTCCATCGTCATTCGCGCACCTTCGCGATGAGGATAAGCATAGATGCCCATGGAAAGTGGTGGGCAAACAATCGTTTCTACGCCACCCAATGCTGCCACTTCCGCAAACATTGCTTCGTAGGCTTTGACAATGAGTTCTCGACGTCCTTCATCCTGACTGGGTCGGCGACAATCTGGGCCCACGACATGAATCAAATGTTCCTGAGGCAGATCAAAGGCAGAGGTTGTCACTGCAGTTCCCACGGGACAAGGTTGCAGGTTCTGCGCACGCTGTACTTTCCCTATTTCCACACAAGTCTGGCGCAATTCTTCACCTGCTGCAGTGTGCATCTTAGCATCCAATCCTTCGCGTCCAGCAAGACGATTGCTGGCACACGTGACTGCGACCTGAGCTTCGTATCGAGTTAGGTCCCCTGCAATCACTCTCAACATGGAATGACGGCATTCCCTAGCGATGATTACGTCGGACATACATTGACAGGGGGGGCCGGTGGGATTTATGCCCATCGCCAATAACGCCTCATTTTCACCTTACGGCACCTATGGTGCCGGTTCTCATGATGCCGACACGGTGAAAAGTTCAGGGTATGGGTGACATTACGTGCGCTCTCGCTTAGCCATCACTCTCGTCCTTCTGCTCTCACTGCAGAGTTGGGCCGCAGTATCGCTTCCACAGGAAGCGAGGGCCCACGCGGACGCGTGGGAGGAGGCCCCGTTCAGGGATGTGGCAGTACTGGAACCGTTTTCTCATCAGACCTTCGCCGATTACAGTGATGTCGCCATCATCATCAACAATCAAAGCGAGGTGAGTCGAACCATCGGTACTGCCTTTGCTCTGGCCCGTAATATTCCTCCAGAACGTGTCTTGCTATTGACCAATGAGAGCACACCTACAGGTGAAACCATCGATTCCAATCAATTCACTACATACTTCGCAAATCCAATCTCACAGATGATATCTGAGCGAAATCTGACCGAACTCAATGTTCTCGTCACTACGAAGGGAGTTCCGCTTCGAGTCAACGGAGGAACCAATTCCCGTGCTTCCCTTGATTCAGAATTGGCCCTAATCGACGGACCCTATGCCTCGGCTATCTTCGCGGATTGGTATGTCGAGTCAAACTACGGGCCTGCTGCCGGTAATGAGATGAAAGAATTCCAGAGAGACGAACAAGGGTACTACTTGGTCACTCGGTTAACTGGGTATGATGTTGAGGCAGCCTTGGGTTTGATTGCCAAGACCAACAACAGCTTGGGGGAGCACGGACTAACTGTTCTCGACTTGGCAACGAATCGAAATGGATCTGGGTACAAGTGGTGGAATGACTTACTCTACACCACGAATGAAACGCTGACGAACATGGGTTTCCCCGTTCACTTCAATCAGAATGGAACCTATGTCACCAACATGGAGAATCTCTCGATGTATTCCGCCTGGGGCAGCAATGATGGTTCTTGGGATGACAATGAATTGTCCAATTCTGGATATGACACATCCGATGGCAGTTGGCCGACTGGTGCCCGATATTGGGACGGAGTTGGCCCAGCGCTTTCACCAGGTGAACAATGGTGGTGGGCCCGTCAGACCGAGACAAAACGAAATGGAAATGCAGCGATGGAAGGACGTCTTGAGGATGCGCCATGTGGAGCCAATGATGCAGCGACAACCAATGGACTGCTCGCTGAATATTTCGATAACAATGGAATCACCTACAACTCCAGCACAATGGTAAACCTCTCTGGAAGAACTCCAGACTTTGTTCGCCACGAACCGAATCTAGATTGGCCATCTACCCAAAATGCTTGGGCTGGTCTAGACAGTAGATTCCTCGATTACTGGAGTGCGAGACACACTGGTGTCATTCACATTCCTACCGCTGGTAATTGGACGTTTTACTTGCGAAGTGATGATGGCTCTAAATTGTGGATTGATGATGTTGAAATCGTCGACAATCAGGGACACCATGCCATGCAAGAGCGTTCAGGTACGGCGTGGCTAGATGCTGGAGAACACGAACTACGTACCGAATTCTTTGAGCATGGTGGATATGCTGGATTGGAACTCAAATGGGAAGGTCCTGGCTTGTCCAAACAAACTGTCCCAACCAATGTTTTGACACGTGGAAGCAGTCACCCCGTTCGGGAAGTTGATCTCATTCACCATTGGGAATTCAATGAGAACAGTGGCGATGTCGCCAACGATTCTGTGGGTACCGCCCACCTCAATTTCACTGGGACCAATGGCAACCAATGGCGAACTTGTGTCTTGGGTAACTGCGCTTTCTTTGATGGTGTTGATGATGAAGCCCGAGTCGACGTTGCAGACACCGTGACTGATTTCACCGTCAGTCTCTGGGTTCAAGCTAATCACAGTGGCCAACCCCGATATTCTTCAGCGATTGCCGTGAATGATGTTGCTGGAGACGACGAGTCTTTCCAAATAATGACTGGAGGTGGCAGCCCGGGAGACTGGGAATTGTATCACAACACCTCATACAATTTCGGAACGGTTGATCCAACGGTTTGGCAACATCTCGTGGCCACCTTCCTCAACGACACAGTCACACTCTATCTGAATGGCGTGGAGATTCTCAATCAAACCGTCCCAAATGGTACTGTGAACAGTATTGAAATCTACAAATTCGGTGTCAATCGTGCGGGTAGCACACATTTCACAGGTGTCATCGATGAGGTCCAAATCTGGGATGCTGCCTTGTCCGAGGACGAGGTTGCAGATGTCCACGATGAAATCGTCTGGATTTGCCCTACATTCAATACAACGAACAACTCCATTGCCTATGTTGAACAAGTCTTCGACATCGATACGGACCTAGAAGGACATGCTTGGGTTCTTGATGGATATTCAATGAGAGAGGGCTGGGTTGAAGGCGATTGGTGGCTAGAAGTTGAAGCATTCGATGCGAATGGCAATTCCTTATCTCTGAACAGATCCGATGATCACTCTTTCTCTGATGATTGGCAGAACCGTCAACTCCGATTCCGTCCCGATGCGGCTGCAACAAGTTTCGCCGTTCGACATGTTACCGAATTCACCGATGGAACATACAATGGCTCGATTTTCTTTGATACGCTGAAACTATATCCAATTCGACCTCACTTCACTTGGTTAGATGGCAGTATTGCAGAGACAGCCGTGAGTACAGGTGGCCGCACATTCGTGCTCAACTCGAGCTATGGTCAGAGTTTAGTTGCCGATTTGCTCGATGACGGCGTCTCCGGTGTCAAAGGATATGTCTACGAACCATATCTCTCTGCAATTTCGAATCCAGAACAATTGTTCTCGTGTTATGCAGATGGCTACACGATGGTCGAATGTTATGCGGCATCAAACGTTCTCCTCTCTTGGATGGGTACCGTGGTTGGAGACCCAAAGATGGCTGCATACGGCGATCGTCTGCACGATGTCAACGTCTCCGAAGTCCGCACCTCCGAACGTTTGTCCATTGGGGAAAACGGAACGCTAGAGGTACTCTTGGAGAACCTCGCCCCTGGCATAGCTACCGGCTTCCTTGAAGTGAGGGATCGACAGAACAATCTTCTCTTGGCCAATCATTCGATGACCATCCCAGGGGGTAATGATGCAGGGAGTCGTCTCATATTACCCATCAACGTCACTCCGGTTCGAACTGGGTTTGTCGAATTCTTAGTTCGTTGGATTCCAGGAGACGCACATCCTGAACGCGTTGTTGACAACAATCTTGCGTTGTTGAACATCGAAATCAACTCACCGCCAATCATTGATGAATTGACATGTTCAACGACGACGGCAACACGTGGAGGAGTCGTGATTTGCCGAATCACAGTCACAGATGATTTCGGTATCGCTGGAGCAACCTTGTCTTGGCGTTACAACAATTCTAGCAATCCGACATATACCCCCATCACTGCCACTTCACAGAATGATGGAGTGATTTGGACCGCAGCAATCTCCCTTCCCACTGATGCCCCACTCGACAGTGTGGATATCTATTGGGTTGTTCAGGATGCACAGGAGTTACAGGTCGAGGCTTTTTGGGATGCCGCATTCAATATCACAGATGCGAGTGCAACATGGTATGGTGTTCATGTCGAAGGGGCTGACTTGGCGCCTTGGCTTGGTATAGATCCTCCCATTCATGGTACATCAGGGTGGGTACGTGGAAGGGAACACGCGATGACTGCATGTGTGATTGATTTGGACCACAACAACGAGACTGAGGCCCCATCTATCCGAGTCGATGGGGATGAATTGCCAACTCCTTCTGTATCCAGCACCAGCGGCAGTCAAACCTGTTACCAGACTTCTTGGAATCCAGAAGCAGGTGGTTCGCTAGACCCTGTTGCAATCAGTCTTCATGCAGATGGAACCGAATGGTCGAACCGCAGTCTGACGCCCATTGACCTCGCCCCAAGTGCTGAATTCTTTATCTCAGATCAGTCGTATCTTGATGGTGCAGATGATTTTGTTGAGGTCCGCATCATCGACGAAGATGACCCAGATATCGATTATCCCATATCGACAATCATTGAATGGCCTGGTGCCGGAATTCAATCACTTGAAGGCGATTTGGCCACCGCACCACCAGGACTAGAATCTGGAGATGCTACCATTACGACACAAATTACCGACGGCATTTGGGCTGAAATGCAGTGGACTTGGACCCGCCCAGTTTTCCTAAAACCTCCAACCATCTCAACACCCAAACTTTGTGTGAATGACATGTTGGTTGACACAATAAATCGGGGTGCTGAAGGTACGGATATTTGGGTGGGAATTACAGGAGGCCGCCCCATACAGTACGCAGGTATTCGCTTGGGTCCTGCTGGCCCTACATCTAGTGTATTTAGTTCAATTTTCTTTGAACAGGGGGTTCCACCTGCACCCTGTGCTCCTGGAACTGGACAACACACCCAATATTATCGAATGAATCTCAATTCGGAATATCTCTTGACTTGGTCATTGGGAACTGTAGAATTGGTCGTGAATCTCAGAGACATTGATGGAATAACCGGGCTTTCAGAAACATTGAGTTTTGAATTGAGAGGTTCTGAGCCAGAATTGGATTTCTCAGCCATGCCCACTGAATTGATTTCCGGAAATGAGACAACATTGATTGTCGAAATATCTGATGTCGATGGAATGGAGAACATGGAATGCTCGATTTTGTTGAAAGATGAAGATGAGATAACATTGTTTTCAGAGATTTATCGTCCCGATGCAGATGGTTTGTGGTCTCAATCGTGGATTCCACCCGGTCGCTCAGAAGCAAATCACACACTCTACTTCGCTTGCCTCGATCAGACATCACTCTCTGTATCAGAATCAGTTCTCCTACGCGCGCGCGAGGCTCCATCGGATACTTCGAATGAAGAAAACACCACTCAGCAAGGTGTGGACAACCCATCATCGACAATCACGATTATTGGAATTTCTGTTGCTCTCCTATTGCTAATCGCACTCACATCGATACTGATTGGCCGTCGGGAAGATATGCCCATTGAGGAAGACGATGAATTGCCTGACGATGTCTGGGCCAAGAGAGATGAAGATATCTCAGACGATATCCTCACTGAAATGGCTGGATTACAAACTCAGGAAACGGAAGCATGGAGCGATGAACAATTGCTTGCTGCAGGTTGGACACAAGAACAGATTGATACCCATCGTACAGAGAATGTAAAACAGAGCACCGATGCGGAGATTCTTGATATCATTAACGAGGAAGAATAATCCAATTAATTATTGATTATTGTAGATGATTGAGACCAGCTGATCCCAACACCTAGATTCATTCGCGCATTGAGTAGATTCCAATCCCTCAATTTGGAGCCACCCATTCCTGAGTCGATTCTAGCATTATCAAATACAAGGGCCCGTTTAGGTAGTCGTGGTGGAAATTTTCCACAACATTTCCCAACCACCCTCTGCTCAATCGCATATACTTTCGAATACAATCATTCTCCAAATCATTCCGTTTTTCAGTGAATCGTTGTACTGCTAAGCCTTCAAGAGAATGGGTGAATAAGTTTCAGTTTTTTACACTGAAATCCATCATTTTCGATGTCCTGCGTGCAATATTCCACAGATGGCCGAAAATAGAAAAAACCCCCTTTTGGGGCGCAGTATAGCGTTTAGGTAGGGTAACCCTTAAGGTGGGCCTGAAGAGCGTGGGAATTAGAGGTGATACTCTATGGGAGAAAAGAAATACTTCGTCCTGATGAAGGGCGGAAAAGACACAAGCCAGGTCTTCGCAAGCCGCCAGCCCCGTGGCGCGGCTTTGAAGGCAGCCACTCGTGGCGCGACCGACATACACCTGAGAGAGCGTGGAACCAAGCGTGTTCACGTCTTCAAGGGTTGGACACAAATGGTGAAACCACCGGACTCAGCGCCGGCATGGCTGAAGAAGGCGGGCATGATCAAGAAAGCCAACGTCAAGAAGCAGCGCGTTGACCACCTGTGATTAGAAACGAAAGAATCTGATTCGGTAACCACAAGATGACACACAGGCTCGTCAGAGGCGCTTCGGTGCCTCTGGCGGGCCTTTTTTAATTCAATTATTAATCAATTAGTGCTGCATTGAATCAACGCAGCCCAATCTTCTTTGCAATCATTGCAATTGGATCATAATATTCTGTAACGACACGTTCCTTTAGGGGAATGATTGCGTTGTCTGTGATATTAATTCCAGCTGGACAAACCTCGGTGCAACATCGTGTGATGTTACAATACCCGATTCCAAAATCATCCTTAATCATCTCTAGGCGATTTTCTTCATCCATTGGATGCATCTCGAGATTGGCCAATCGTACAAAGAAGCGAGGACCTGCAAATTCGTCGAACAATTGGTGTTCCCTCATGACGTGACAAGTGTTGACGCAGAGCATACATTCGATGCAAGAGCGAAACTCCTGAACTCGGTCCGCTTCAATTTGGTCGAATTTCCAATCCATTTCATCTGGACCTCTGAGGGGTGTGATGGTTTTGTTTAGGTCATAGGCCCACTGTACATCGGTCACCAAATCCTTGGTGAGTGGGAAGGCCTGCATCGGCTTGACGACCACTGGAGTATTCTCCGACGTCTCTTCCATGATGTCCTCCATACGTGTCATGCACATCAGTCTAGGCTTACCATTGACTTCTGCACTGCAGGAGCCACATTTTCCAGCCTTGCAATTCCAGCGACAAGATAGGTCTGGCGCATGCTCTGCTTGGATTTGGTGAATGACATCGAGAACAACCATGCCCTCATCCATCCCGACAGTGTAGTCAATCATCTCCCCTGTGGGCACACCATCTTCGTCAGGTTCGCCGCGGAATACTCGGAAGGTCACATCCTCAACCATCTCATTCTTCCTCCTCGTGTAAGTCATCGGCATCGAGCAATTCCTTGAGATCGTCAGTAATTGGTGGATACTTCACATGATTCAATTCCATATCGCCCTCTGAGTTCATCACGATGACGCTGTTGATTTTCCCCCAGTGTCCATGATTCGGTGTGGGGAAATCCAGACGAGTGTGGCCGCCGCGACTCTCTTCACGAGCCAAGGCCGCGATTGTGCACATTTTGCTGATGTCAATCATGGCGCCAATCTCCAGTGCTTGATGCCATCCTGGGTTGTAGATTCGGGTACCTCCTGGTGAGGTCGCAGTCTCACGTTGGCGAAATGCTTCGAGATCATCAATTGCTTCCTGCAGTTGTTGACCTTGACGGATGATACCTACTTTCTCTTGCATCATTTCACGTAAATCCTCGACGACCTTGGCTGGATTCTCTCCACCCTCGCGTGACAGAGGTGCAAGAGTGTCTGAGATGACCTGCTCAATCTCTGTTTGATCTATGTCAGCAAACGACTCCGTTTTTGCTGCGGCTTCCGCAGCATATTGTCCAGCTCGCTTCCCGAAAGTGATTAGATCCGAGAGGGAATTACCCCCCAGACGGTTGGCACCATGCAGACCCGTGGCCGCTTCACCTGCAGCGTACAGACCCGGCACTGTAGATTCTTGTGTCACTGGGTTGACCTTTACACCGCCCATGACGTAGTGTGCTGTTGGCCCAACTTCCATCGGTTCCTTCGTAATGTCTACAGCTGCCAATTCCATGAACTGATGATACATTCCTGGCAACTTCTTCTTCACCTGTTCTTCAGGTCGCCAAGAGATGTTGAGATACGCACCACCGTGTTTGCTAGCCCGCCCAGCTTCGCGCTCTGAATTGATGGCTTTGGCAACCACGTCACGTGTCAACAATTCGGGAGGACGTCGTGCGCTGGGAGTTTCATCAGCGACAATTGAATTAACCCAATCCATTGCTTCGTCCTCAGTATCCGCAAATTCATCTCGATACATCTCTGGAACGTAGTTGAACATGAAGCGTTCACCTTCAGAATTGGTGAGCATTCCTCCTTCTCCCCGCACACCTTCGGTCACAAGGATGCCACGAACGCTGGGTGGCCAAATCATACCTGTAGGGTGGAATTGAACGAATTCCATATCGCCCATTTCCGCTCCCGCCCAATAGGCAAGTGCATGCCCCTCGCCGGTGTATTCCCAAGAACCAGAGCAGACCGCCCAGCATCGGGTGATTCCACCCGTGGCGAGGACAGTTGCCTTGGCCTTGAAGACGTGAAGTGATCCATCGACTCGGTTGTAGGCAAAGCATCCAGATAGTCGCCCATCGGTTTTGAACAAATTACGAACCGTGTACTCCATGAAAACCTCCATGCCAGTGTGAATTCCTCGTTCTTGGAGGGTTCGAATCAACTCTAGGCCCGTGGCATCACCAATGTGAGCCAGACGTGGATAGGTGTGGCCTCCGAAGTTGCGTTGATTGGTCAGGCCGTCCGGGGTCCGATCAAAGATAGCCCCCCATTGTTCGAGTTCCCGAATTCGATCAGGACTTTCTTTCGCGTGAATCTCTGCCATCCGCCAATCATTCAGGTATTTTCCTCCCTTCATGGTGTCGCGGAAATGTGTCTGCCATGAGTCACGAGGATCTTTGTTGGCAAGTGCTGCTGCTGCCCCACCTTCGGCCATCACAGTGTGGGCTTTACCTAGCATAGATTTGCAGATGACAGCAACTGATGCCCCTTGACGAGTGGCTTCAATCGCTGCTCGCAGACCTGCACCGCCGGCTCCGATGATGACGACATCGTACTCATGGGTGGTGTAATCTTCAGACATCTCAGATTCCTCCCCACAACATGTAATCTGTCCAACCGAACATGGCATCGGTACAGGCATAGACATAGAAATCTGCGAACATCACCACGAGCAGAGAGTAGAGAGCCCATTCCTTGTGGCGTTCATTGAACCATGTCGACATCTTCCACATGCGATATCGAAGGGTGGGTCCGGATTCCCCTGTCCAATGGTTCGCACCCCCTCCAACAAGGTGCCTGAAAGCGTGGCATCCGAACGTGTAACCAGCCAACATGACGACGTTCAACAGAAGAACGAGAGTGCCGACTGAGACCCCCCAATTACCTCCTTCAAAACGCATCGACAAGTAGACGTCGAAGGAGAGAATCGGTAGATAGGCAATTGCAGCATACAAGAAGTAGCGATGTAAGTTCTGGACAATCAGAAGACCCGTCTCACCCTTGTATTCGTTCCATGGTTTTCCGACTGCGCAGGCTGTAGGATTCTGGAAGAAGGCTCGATAGTATGCCTTTCGATAGTAGTAACAGGTTCCTCGGAATCCAGCAGGGAAGATGAGGATGAACATCGCAGGAGAAAGCCACCACAATGCCTCGGGCATCCAACTGTGCTCATCAGGGACGATGAGAGGACTGAACAATGGACTCAGAACGTGACTGCCATTGCTCTCGATGGCCATGGTTTGTTCTCCAGCGGAGCGACCGAAGTCAGCGAAGATCCAGAAGTCAGCCTCCATGAATCCTCGCCAAGTCGCATAGACAACCATGATGCCCAGATAGAAGGCCATGGCACTGGGCCCCTTCCACCACGCATCGACCCGGTCTGTGGCGCCAAACCCCTTCTTCAGGGGTAGAGGAATCTTCTCGCCCATTCGTCTAAGCCCCGCACCCTTCGTCCAATGCCTGCCCACCATATACTTCGCTGTGAACCCCATAGGGGTTCATAGCCCCCGAAGGTGTGCCACCATCATGGACGGCATCGACGATATCCTATCCATTTGCCCAGAATGTGGCTTCATGCCTGGTGCATTCTTTCCCGGAATGCCTTGCCCCGAGTGCGGTACCCCAATTCTCTGACCTGAACTACATCGGGTGTGTTTGATAATGGCGCGACCTTTCGCAAAGCCATGAATCGCAGATTGATTGCCCTTATTCTCGTATCTATACTCATTCTTCCAGGATGTTTGGAATCATCTGAATTAGAGATGATTGAAAACGAGGCTGAAGAGAATAAGATTGAACTCGTTGCTGTCCCTCATACCGATGGTTGTGACAATCTCAATCCACTTCACTGCATGCTACCATTTCCCTCTGATGCATTCCTAATTGAGGACAATACGACTGTGACTGGGCTTCGGGTGAACTATGCTGAGAACACTTTACCTGTCTCTGGTTCTCTCTCCAATTCAGGTGAAAGCGTCCAAATTGAATCCCTCAATCGTCTCGATGGGATGAGTCCCTCGACACAGATTATGACGGCATTCAGCACTCTGCCCAATCTCACAGGTGTCGCCGACCAATATTCGATTGGCCTTTCCATGGAAACTGGACACGCGACCACACTTCTCAATCTGGACACGGGAGAGAAGGTTGCCCATTGGGTCGAGATCGATGCCAGAGCAGATGATGAATCAGCCACAATCGTATTCATCCGAACATTGCGTTCCCTAGAGCCCAACACTGCGTATGGAATCGGTATCTCAGGATTGGGTGTTACGCCCTCAGCCGCATTCCAGGCGATTCTTGATGGCCACGAAACCGATGCTCCAGATGTCGAGGCCCGACAAGCATCGATGGCTTCACTGATTCAAGCTCTCAATGAATCCGGCCATGATGTAGAGAACCTCAAGGATGCATGGAACTTCCACACGGCTTCTCTAGACTCTATTGTTGGCCCAATGATTTCTATGCGCACGGATGCATTGGACCGCCTTGGTGCAGGAGGAATTGCTTGCAACGTCGAAAGCGTCGAAACCGATTGGCTCGGTGATCTTGACAATGATTTCCGCCTCATCAAGGGTACCTACACTGTGCCGCAGTATCTCGAATGGCAAAATCCACCCAGTCTAATAAGTAGAGATGCTAACGGAACTCCACAATTCGTCGAAAATGCAGAGATTCCATTTACGCTCGTCATCCCCCAAGTTCTAGCTGACAACAATGAGAGTGGCCCTCTGGTCGTCTTCGGTCACGGCTTCCTAGGTGATGGTCGTTCAGCCGTCTCGAGTTGGTCTCTCGGCTGGATGCAAGAATTCGAGGTCGCGATGGTGGCCACCGACATCTACGGTTGGTCGGGCTCTGACATGGACACTGTCTTCATGGGTCTTGCCAATCCTGAGTATTTTGAGCATCAATCGGACCGTCTACAGCAGATGCTCGTCAATCAAATGGCACTCGCGCGAACGTTCAAGGGCGTGTGCAGCGATTTGGCAGAATTGCATTACAATGGAACGAATCTGGTCGACAGTTCGGATGTGCATTACATGGGCTATTCATTGGGTGGCATCTATGGTGCTAGCATCACAGGATTCTCTCCAGATATTGACCGTGCGGCCCTTTGGGTCGGCGGCTCTGGATTCTCTACATTCATCGAACGCAGTACGAACTATGCGACATTCTCCGATGGATTCATCCTGCCTCAGGCGTACCCGCAACGCAACGATCGCGCGTTGTTGATTGGAATATGTCAACAGATGTGGGATGCCTCGGATTCTGAGACTTGGCTGCGCTTCGCAGAGACAGGCTACGGTGACCAGATTCAACCATTCAACTTCCTTTCCACTATTTCTGTGAACGATGCTCAGGTGCCGGGCCTCTCTTCCGACAGAGCCGCCAGAACCGCCGGGATTCCAATGCTCAGTGGGTCGATGATGTCACCTTACGGAATCGATGTGGCAGACGGTCCAATCACCGGTTCCGCCATCGTCTATTGGGATGGAAGTTACGAGGCCATGCCCGATACAAACGCAGCACCACCAATAGGTGATGCTGGAAAGGCTCACAACGAGATTGCACCCATCATCCAAGTCAATGCAATGGTTGAGGACTTCCTTCTGACTGGAATCATCAACGATACATGTGGTGGCAGTTGTACCTTTGATTTTGATACAGATCAAACCAATTGGGATTGAATCGATTCACCCATTTGAAAGGGCAGTCCAATCGACTTCAGCTTCTTCGATTTCAATCTCATCGACATCCATCTGAGCCAACTGAAGTTTTCCACTCAGTTCATCATTGACTGCATGCCAATAGGAGTAGGCTTCTATCACCCAGATACCAGATTCACGTGTCCCGTTTCCAGAACCTTTGACGCCACCAAAGGGCAAGTGGGCTTCAGCACCAGTTGTCGAGTTGTTGATACCCGTCATTCCAGCCTTGATACCGGTCTTGAATCGGTACGCTTCGAGGCGATCATTGGTGTAGATAGCGCTTGAGAGCCCATACGGGCTCGCATTTGCAAGATGTAGTGCATGATCGAAATCATTGGCCTTGACTACCGTGATGACGGGTCCGAAGATTTCCTCGTGGAAGCATTCCATGTCTTCAGTAACATCCGCATAAACATGTGGCCACATGTAGACTCCTTCTGCAGCGTCCCCGCGGAAGCCTGCTGGTTTGTTGTCGTTGGTGATTCGGCCCTTTCCATAGAGTTTGGTTGCCCCACTTGTTTCACACATACCCAAATCTTTGAGGAAATCAACCGCATATTTTTCAGACAACATTGGCCCGTAGAGAACTCCCTCATTGCGCAATGAATCTCCAATGGTTGTACTCTCGACCTTGGCCATGAGTTTAGACATGAATTCATCATAGATGTCCTGATGAATAATCAAGTTTCCAAGACTTGTACAACGTTGTCCTGCAGTTCCAAATCCAGCCCAATATGCACCTTCTACGGCGTTGTCCATGTTGGCACTTGGCATAATGACTAGTGGGTTCTTCCCACCGAGTTCCAAACTGGCTGATACCAAGTTACGGCCACATACTTCACCAATCATCTTACCCACGGCTGTACTGCCTGTGAATGAGATCTTGTTGACCATGCCTTTGTCGACGGCATCGACTAGATGCTGACCGGCTCCACTGCCCTTTCCGTGTACAAGATTGATGACACCATTGGGCAACCCGGACTCGTGCATGATGCGCGCGAGTGCGAAGGATAGGAGGGGCGCATCCTGGGGTGATTTCCACACACAGGTATTGCCACACATAATCGCTGGAATCATTTTCCAAAATGGGACGGCTGCAGGGAAGTTGCACGCATTGATGATTCCACAGACTCCTAACGGGCGTCGATAGGTGAACAATTCCTTGTCTGGCAACTCACTGTTGACAGTCTGGCCGTACAATCGTCGACCTTCTGATTGAAAGAAGAGACACGTGTCAATCGCTTCTTGAACAGATCCAGCCGATTCTTTGAGTGTTTTTCCAATTTCCCGGGTCTCGATGGCGACAATTGCATCCTTGTGTTCCATCAATAGTCGGCCCATATTGCCAATTATTTGCCCACGCGTGGGCGCGGGCGTAGCAGCCCATCCAGGGAATGCTGCCCGTGCTGCATCAAGCGCCTCGTGCACGTCTGCTTCGTTTGAAAGCGGGAATTCGCCGAGGCAATCATCCAGCCACGCTGGATTGGTGGATCTGAAAGTCGCACCACTGCTGGCTTGTTTCAGTTCCCCGTTGATGATATTGTATCCCTTTACACAAGGGTTGCCATTTGGATTGTTGTGTTCAAGAAATTCCAATCCAGTCGATAGAACGTGCGCCATGCCCGGTCGAGTGCCATCCCCATCATGAATGCTATCCTTCCGGCGCTTGAACACAACTTGACAGACTCGCCTATCAGGAGAGTGAAAAACCACATCTTCAAAGGGGTCCTCGCCTTCTCCGCGTAATGCTATTGGGGCGATACTATGGCTGACGATGAAGAAAAAACACTCTCCTTGCGCGTGGCAAAAGCGATTCCTAGTGACGTAGGTCACGGACGGGCTCGCGTACCTTTTGACAATGATCTAGGCCTAAAACCGGGCGACGTCATCGAAATTAGTGGCGAAAGGAATACTGCCGCAATCGTCTGGAGATGCCGCCCAGAGGATGCCAACCTTGGCGTCATTCGGATTGATGGCATCATCCGCAAGAATGCAGGCGTCAGCCTTGGGGACCGTGTTTCTATCAAGAAGGTCGAAACCAAAGAATGCGAGAGACTCGTTCTGAGTCCGGTCATGGCCAAGCAACAGAAGGTCAAGTTCGGCTCTGGAATCGAAGGATTCGCTCGCCGCGGCCTCAACAAGCGACCAGTAGTTGCAGGTGACCGCATTTTCATCCCGGGCATGACTCTCTTTGCTGAAGCACTTCCATTCGCAATCGTCTCAACCAAGCCGAAGGGGATTGTTCGGGTTCTCCCAGATACTGATATCGTCATCAAAGAGGAAATGGTCGAAGATGACGAACCCGGAGAGATTTCTTCAATCATGTACGAAGATATCGGTGGCCTTGGGGACCAGTTGTTGAAGGTACGTGAAATGATTGAATTACCCCTCAAGCATCCTATTCTCTTCCGTCGTCTAGGCATCGACCCCCCCAAGGGCGTCTTGCTGCACGGCCCCCCCGGGACAGGTAAGACAATGATTGCAAAAGCAGTTGCCAATGAAACCAATGCGCATTTCACTAGTATCAATGGCCCCGAAATCATCTCGAAGTATTACGGTGAATCGGAGAAACAATTGCGTGAAATCTTCGATGATGCTGCTTCAAATGCCCCCGCTATCATCTTCGTCGATGAGTTGGATTCAATCGCACCGAAGCGCGAAGACGTATCTGGCGAAGTTGAACGTCGTGTCGTCGCTCAATTGCTCACATTGATGGATGGGATGCAGGGCCGTGACAATGTGGTTGTCATCGGAGCTACAAATCGACCCGATGCCATCGATCAAGCCCTTCGAAGACCAGGTCGTTTCGACCGTGAATTGGAGATTGGTGTTCCCGATAAGAATGGGCGTCGTGAAATCGTCAATATCCACACAAGAGGCATGCCGATTGCGGATGATTTCGACATGGACTGGATATTGGAAAATTCATACGGATTTGTGGGCGCAGATATCATGAGTCTAACCCGTGAAGCGGCGATGAAGGCTCTTCGACGTTATCTACCTGAAATCGATTTAGATCAAGATGAAATTCCACCTGAAGTTTTGGAAAAGATGGAAGTCCAAATGAATGACTTCCGAATTGCAATTAGAGATATTGAACCGAGCGCATTGCGCGAAATATATGTCGAAATTCCTGAAGTCTCGTGGGATGATGTTGGTGGCCTTGATGAGGTCAAGGAACGCCTCAAGGAGAGCGTCGAATGGCCATTGACAATGCCTGATAGATTTGAGCACTTTGGCATCAAACCGCCTCGTGGAATCGTTCTATTTGGTGCCCCTGGGACGGGCAAGACCTTGATTGCCAAAGCCATCGCCCATGAAGCGAAAGCGAATTTCATCACTGTCAAAGGCCCAGAACTGATCTCAAAGTGGGTTGGTGAATCTGAAAAAGCAATCCGTGAGGTCTTCAAGAAGGCAAAACAGGCCAGCCCCAGCATCATTTTCCTAGATGAATTCGAATCGATTGCAGGTGCACGAACACCCAATTCCGGTGAAGGCAGCGATGTATCTAATCGTGTCGTCAATCAGTTGCTATCCAGTATGGATGGTGTTGAATCCATGGAAGGTGTCATCGTCATTGCTGCGACGAACCGTCCAGAGATGATTGACCCTGCATTGCTGCGAAGTGGCCGGTTTGAGCGCGTTATGCACATTCCACCGCCTGACCATGCGAGTCTTAGAAAAATTCTCAAAATTCATGCCAAGGACATGCCTCTAGGAAAGTTTGACCTTGAGAGTCTGGCTGACAAGATGCAGAATTTCACTGGTGCAGACGTAGAGGCGGTCTGCCGCGAAGCCGCCCTCATCGCCATGAGGGCTGAAAAGAAATCAGTCGCAAAGAAGCATTTCGAGGAAGCAGTCAGCAGAGTCCGCCCGACAATCACACCCGAAATGCTTGCGTATTATTCTAAGTTGGAAAGTCTCTTGACGAGTGGATTGGAGAGCATCCGACGTAATAGTGACACCTTGATGGGAATTGAAAGTGTTTGAGGTGAATGAATGCCGGCGGCCTTCTCTACAGAATTGACTGGTCGTCGTGTTGTCGATAGTCGGGGCGACCTTCTGGGAACAGTCGTTGATTTGTTCATCGATGATGTCACTGGGTCTGTCCTTGGATTACTTCTAGAACTCGATGCGGGTTTGGATCCCAAACTGCTCCCGTGGTCTACTTTTGGCGAACATCTGGTTGTTCCAACCGAGGAAGTTGCTTCCATCGATGAGGATATTCATCTGACTCGATAAGGCTGTTTTTGCACGATGCAAGACCTTCCACCACCCCCAAACGGTCTTAAGGCTAAGTTCAGCGTCTCGCGGCTGCACATCCTATGGATGTGGGAGGTCTGTTGAAATGAAGATTGGTTCGGTTGACATTGCGACCGTCCTCAAATCCCGAAAAACACGTAGGACAGGTTTGATGATTGCGTTTTACGCCGTCCTAGCTCTTCTTTTGTACAGTATCGTCGCATCCTACCTTGTAGAGAGTGACACTCACCTGTCTGCTTACGATGATGATTGGGATGATCTGTCCGCCTTCCGTGGCGACCTCAAGGGGATGGGTGTCGATACGACAAGCATGATTTCTAGCCCGGTTCTGTTGGGGGAGATTGAGAATCCAGAAGACACAGTCTTCATTGTGACAGGTGTTGAACAGGATACGATTTCCTTACCTCGTTTCACCGGAGATGTGGACGTGATTCAATTCAGTGAATCACAAGGTTACACAACAACAGAGATTGAAGCAATCAAAGAGTATGTATTCTCGGGTGGAACATTACTAGTCATGGACGATTTTGGTTTTTCGACTGGTCTTGCAGAAGAATTTGAATTGGGATATAGTGGACACCAACTCTACGATGAAGAAGCTTGGGCTCGTGGATTGGATTACAACTACGTATGGATGAATTCCTCAAATCCTTACGATTATACAGGGACCGATAAATCGGGTTCACATCCATGTTATTCTGATGCAGATAACGATGGCATCATCGATCGATTGGATTCTCTGCCCAACAGCCCTGTCAATGGTGCAGATATGCCAACAGTTGCAGATGCAGGTCTGTGTGCCCATCACATTGAGACAGACTCTACTGGAGGTCAATTCTGGAACTTCAGTACGAACTACAACGTCCTACTGAATACGCCATCTGCTTTTGATAAGGATGCTGCGGAATCGAATTCCGATAACATCTATGCTTGGGGTCGTTCAAGTCAAGATTCCTATCTGGATACCAACGATGATGGCCAAGGAGATGTAGGATTCGAGGGTGGCGGCATCGAAAGTGATGAGCAAGGCCCATTCACCATGGCAATCAAGGTCTGTGAGAAGAGAGATTGTGCAGAGGACCCTGGAGCACCGATGGGGCGAGCCATCTTCGTCAGTGATGGTTCAGCGCTGATGAATGCAATTTACGATTGGGAAGAAACCAATGATGGGTCATATGGTGAGTTGAATGGCAAGGTGATGCCGAATAATGACAACCGTCGTTGGGTTCTCGACATCATCGCCGAGTCGTTGTTGATGCACACGGCTGATGATAACGGAACATCGGCATCGGGCAAGCAGGTGATTTTCGACGAAAGTCGACACCAACAAACCAATGCCATGGGAGATACATACAATCTGATTTACTACATTCTAGTTTACTTCACCAATGACTGGATGGCCATGCTCTTCCTCTTCCTTGCCCTTTTCGTCGCTTTTGAGGCTGTGATTATCAAGAAGGTAGATCCAGAACCATGGCGACACGTATTCAGTATCATTTACTACGGATTTGGTGATGCTAGACGATACGGTTACTACGGTCGTGCGAACAAAGTCAAACAAGTCTTGCTCTCTAGAGTGAGGAATCTCAATTCTTTGACTCGAGATGAATTCGATGCCTTGCCCGCTCGCGAATTACAGAAGATGATTGGCGACCCCGTCCTCATCAAATTCGTCTTTGAAGATCGGAATTACAGCCTTGAGCAACTCGTGGCAGTTGTCAAACGGGTCAAAATGTGGGGGCGCAAGTAAGCGGAGGTGAGGTAACATGTGGACAAGAAAGGCAGCACTGTTCATGACTTCAGGCATTTCGCTGGTTTTGATTGGGATGATGATTGCGAATTTCCAATTGATGATTCTGGGTCTCATGTTCATCGCATTCCTGGCTATCAACTCGTGGGTTGTTGGCCATGGTGAACTAGAGGTTGTACGAACGTTATCTGCAGATAATCTGTACAAGGGTGATGATCTGTATGTCGAATTAGCAATCACCAACAGTTCATTCCGTCGAACACAACAACTTGAGGTGTTTGACAACGTCCCACACGAGATGAAACTCCGCAGCGGACTCAACTACATGCGTGTCAATCTGGGGCCCGGAGAAACCACTCGAATTCGTTATGTTCTACGATGTCCACTACGTGGACACTATTCATTTGGCCCAGTTTCAATTCGCTATCGCAATACATTCAATCTGTACAGTCAAGAGATGTACATCGACCACCGTTCTGGTCTCATCGTATTCCCACAGGTTCGTGAGATTGAAGAAGCGATGATTCGAAGCAGAACCCCCAAGATGTACACCGGTGCGATGACTCTTCGTACTCCGGGTCCCGGTTCCGAATTCTATTCTCTTCGCGAATATGTTCCTGGCGACCCATTCAAGATTATCAATTGGAAAGCGTTTGCTCGAACAGGGGTTATGATGGTCAATGAAAAATGTCGAGACGCTGTTACGGACGTATTCATCCTCCTCGATTCAAGAGACATCAGTCGAATTGGGACCGTATTGAAAAATCCACTTGAAATGGGCACGGTCGCCGCTGCAAGCCTAGCCTCGTACTTCATCAAGAGGCGTGATTCAGTTGCTCTAGCAGTGTATGATGACACGCTGTCTTACTTGCCTGCTGACGGCGGTGACAAGCAATATTTCAAGGTCCTGTCTAGCCTTGCTGGTGTCGCTCCAAAGGGCGATATGCCGCTTCAAGCTGTCACCAATTCACTAGCACCACGCTTCAGTCGTGGCAGCCCCGTCTTCGTCATTTCAAGCCTCGAGGGCGATGGTACAGTTCCACACGCGATTAGAGATTTGGCTGGCCGTGGCCACGAAGTGGTCATTCTCAGTCCATCCAGCATCGATTACGAGCGGCTTGTGAGTCGAATCCCGAGAATGTCGTACGAAGTGATGAAACTTGAACGTCAGAATAGATTGTCTGCGGTTGCAGGTTATGGCGCCCGCGTCATAGATTGGATGCCGGATGTTGAATTGAGTCAGGCACTGTTGCAGGTGAAGGTGTAAGGGGGTGAATGTATGGCCGATGATGTTGCACAGCAAGAGGAAGGGATAACTTCCCTCCATCTACGAATATTGCGCAAAGAGTGGCGCGTTGTATGCCTCCAACTTGTGGCCAGTCTAGCCCTCATCTGGCTATTCTTGACCATGACCAGAGTGTTTGGACACTGTCATCCAGATTATGTCGCAAATGGCTCATGGTGCCCTGCATTGGATCACACACTGACCCTTGACCAGATTGAAGCGGGCTTCGCTGATGGCGGAGGATTTGATGAACTACCTCTCCCAGATTGGATGACTGGCCAAGGCAACGAGGGTGATGGTCGATTCTTCGTCCCCATTCTGTTGACCATGGCCATAGCGGGCGCATGGGTCGCTCTCAATTTCCAACCTCCTGCTCGAAGACGAAAGATTACACTCGGCCTTCTAGGTGGCATGATTCTCTTCCTTGCAGGCATGTTCTTCCTGACTTGGACATTTGGAATGATTATCAATTTCGATTTATATTTGCCATTCGGTCACGCCGATGATTCGATGAATCATGCCAATCATTTGGTATGGCCGTTATCGGTATACATTCAGGCTCTCGTCATGTTGTTGTTCTTGGCCCCAGTGCTGTTTGGTTTGATGGGCATTTGGGGCCTCTCAAAGCGGATGATTAATTGGTCGATGGCGTACATGCTCATCTTCCTCGGTTTGTACGCTCTACTCTCTTACGAAGGGGTTGTCAGTCAACTGTCTAGCGCCTCAGATCCCCATGCTCCGGGACTCAATCCACTCCCTACCCAAATCGGCGAAGCGGATACATTGGGTGGATTGATTTCAGGTGATGTCTGGGAGTTGTTGTTGGTCGCCATACTCTTGATGGTATATTCCGAAACCGCTCAAGCGACAATACGATTCCTCGAGTATGCATTCCGATTACCTGAATCATGCAAGAAGGACCCGGAATACGTGCGTCAATTCCAGAGCATTTTGAACACCCACATGCAGCACACGGTCGTCGTCATCCTCGCTGTTGGATTCGTCACCATGCTCGCACTCAAGTTCGATGATTTGATTATCGATATTGTGGGGTGGGCTGGTTCGGGTCAATGGAGCGGCCAAGTTCGAGAATCACTTGAATTGAGGCTCACCTATGGAAAGGTGATATCAGCCATGTTATTCCTTACGTTTGTTGCTGGACTGCGTTACATTGTTCCTTGGCAGAGAGTCTCGGGTCTCATCGAATCTACTATCCGAAAGAGAGGAAACACGAATCCATAATCATTCACTCGTGACATGGATTCGCTGGATTATTTTTCCCAATATCTCGGCGACAACCAAGGTGGCCAGAGGCAACGCACATACGGTTGCTGGCCACAATGCCAAGGCTGACCAATTCGTTTCTGTCCACATCCAATACCCTACCCACGAGGCCCCAACGATGCAAAACAACAACACTATCCTCTCATAGAACGCTGGATAATATCGCCCATGATCTTCTTCCCTCCCAATGAGGCCTGGATTATTGTGTTCGGTCGTTACTTCAAGAAGTTCAACGGCAATGTCGCCTTCCTTGCTCATTTTTCCACCTCATATATCGAGGTCAGATAGTTCTCGCTCTAAGTCATCCATCGCATCTCGTTGAACTGGATCAGCGGGAGGTGGAACTCCATTTTCGGTCCCTTCACGAACATCTGCGGCTGAATCAATCTCAGAAAGTGCTACATCGATATTAGCCATCAATGAAGCTTCATCAGCATCACCCGGTACATCAGCGGGTGTTAGGCCCGCTGAAATTCGGGTTGAAATATCGACCCCATCTGTCTCAGCCGCCTCCTCAATTGGTTGCCAAGTTGAATTGGATGCAGGTGCAGCGGTCGCCTCGGGTGTTGGTGCTGCAGCGGGGGCACTCGGGGCGACAACCGGTGGTGAATCAGTGGCCGTAGAAGTGACTACAGCCACATCGTCGACAGGATTCATGTGCCGAACAGCTTCATTGTTGATTTCAGGTCGCTCATGACGGGCCAATCCGTCGATTTCGAAAGGTAAACTACCACTGCGTTGGAATGCCCACAGGGCCCCAGTGGGATCTTCTCCGCTCAAGCCAGCCACATCGAGTCTGCGAAGTAGAGATTCCAACACCTCCACGGTTTCGGCCAATCCAACAGCATCTCCAGCCGTTCTCCGATCCGCATCGAGATAGATATCGTCCAGCGAGCGCTGAATCAGACGTCGAACTTCAACCGAAATGTATGGCAGAGCTTCTGGCATGTGGCTGAAGCGCTCCAGGGGTTTGACATCTTCAGCGGGCAAGCCCAAATCGACTAGGCCGCGCAACACATCCTGTAGTTGCGCAAGCATTGTGACGGACCGCTCATACTCCTCCAGCAACCCTTCAAGATCAATGACAACGTGTTGAACGGTTTCTGCAAGTTGATGCTCAAGACGGGATTGCACAGACCATCTTGTCAAGCCTCGAACCGTTGACGCGGTTTCGGGTGCTTGCCTTTCCAGAAGATCCATGACTTCGAGTGATAGGAGATGCCGTGGCGTTTTTGCTACCTCATCTACACTATGTTGAATGATAGATAATGCCCGTTCAACAGCCCGGTCTAGTAGGACGATGCTGTAACCCCGACTTCGTGCATTTGCCATGCGATCAAGCACGGGTTCCAAACTAGAGAGTCCGCGTTCATCACCAAGCAGAGCCTGTGCTAACGGCTCTTCCGCCAAACGTGCACGAATTCGGTCTGCCTCTTGCAAATCAATCAATGCCATCTCGTGCGCTTCTTGGATATCCTCTGCTTGTTCAAGCAGCATTCTCAATTCAGTTTCTGATTGTGCCTTGCGTGCATCGAGATCTCCGAGTTCACGGAGCAATAGCCGGCGTTCTTCCATCATTTCACGCAATTCAGATTGCATGATGGTTGATTTTCGTTCAGAATCGAGGATTCGTCCGCGCTCCTCTTCCATCAGTCGGCGATGCGCATGTGCTTCAGCCTCTAGTTCAACAAGTTCAGCACGTTGACTCTCTATTCTCCGCTCAACTTCGTCTAATTCGCCCTGGCCGGTCCGATGACGATCACGCTGCGCATTGACTTGTTCTGTGAGGACCCGCTGTAGCCGCTCGTCATGGTCCAGTGATTTTCGTACTTCATCCAGACGCGTTTCAGCAGCACTGAGTTCAGATTTAGTCGTAGCTTCTTCCGTAGACAGTTCGCGTAGGTCTGTGAGGAGCGCTTCGCGTGATTCAAATTCGCCCAATGCACTGGCCAATTCTTCTGCACGTTTCCCTACCATGTGTTCTAACTCAGAAACACGCTTTGATAGACGAGTAGATAGCGAGGTCGCCTCATCAGTTTCTGCCTCTGCACTACGAACCTTGGCTGACAAATCGTCAACTTCTCTGTGAAGTGTACTTCTTCCATCCCGTGCTTCACCCAGTGCGGCTTCAAGATCATGCATCATGTCTCTAGATTCATCTCTGGATGCACGTGCATCTGCAACTTCCCGCTCAAGGCGCCCCTTCTCTCGTTCTAAGGAAATCTGCGTGTGTTCCAATTGCTCAAGCCGCTTTTTGATTTCTCCTCCAGCTGGAGTGAGTACCTTTGTACTGGAGACTGGCATCAATGTGGCCGTGCCTCCGACACTTTCGAGCATCTTCCATGTCGAGCGTCCAGATTCCATAGACTCTAGGCCCAAATCAAATCCGAAGAGCGCATCCAGTCTTCCAGTCACCAATCTCTTCCGATCATCAGAACGTGTCCTACATCCAGCGATGGCATCGGTAAGATGGGCCAGTGAGAATTCCTCTACTGTGGAGCCAGATAGGCCAAGTCGTGCTCTCCTCTCAAGTCGATGTGATTGGAGGCGGCGTGAGGACGTGGTCATAGTATGAACCGCATCCGGGAGTGATGCACCGTCCGATTCCCGTAATCCGGTTGGAACTCCATCCACGAGCATGATTGAGATGGGCTCCGCCGATTCGGACATTGATTGTAGATAACCGGTGAGTCGGTCTTCGTATGCCATTCTAAGATGAGAAATGAGTTGGTCAATTCCAGATTTTGTCTCCTTTGTGATGAACCCTTCAGGGAGTTCATCGTTGTCAACCATCTCTCCTTCATCCATTGAACCAACCAAACTTGCGGCATTGGAGAGTGCCGCGTGCGCATCAGCACCATGTCGGCACCAAATGGCAACAGATGCTTGACCTGCTTCAGTTAGCATCAATTGTCCACCTTCCAATCGGAGATTGGCAGAGAGAGATTCTTCTTGAGAGAATTTTGATGATATCCCACTTAGGTGTTCTTGACCCAGTGTAGCAAGATCGTCTGGAGTTGAAGGCAGTTCTCCGCTTGAGTGGATCACAACGCCCTCTTCAAAGGCCAGGGCACCGATGACTTCCTCGGATTCTGTCAACCGATCGACGAGCAATGCAAGATCAGTGGTTTCAATGGGCAGCGCGGCTGCACCTTGGGCAAGCAAGGAAGCTACATCAGACGGATCGGAAAATGCCTCTGGAATTCGTCGGGCCACCTCAGTGAATTGCGCAACGGTCCAAACGGCTCCTCGCGCATTGAGATCGTGTGAATCAGACAATTCCAACAGACGATCTTTTGCAGCTTCGCCGGAGACAAATGTTTGCTTGGCTTCTGATTCGGCTAACCAACCAACAACACGACCACCGTGAATCAATCGATGAGCACATGCCGTTTTTGCCCTTGGCTTGTAGTGGGAGATTGCCCCGGTTTCAAAGGGCATCTGATTTTGTCCAACACTCAAATCGGCTTCAGAATCAACAGCATTTCCAGGGGGTAGATTGAACATTTTCACACCTCGATTAAATCTTCTATAACAGGTCGTATTGTCCGAGCCTCGTGGCTCAATCGACCAATGGGCAATACATCACTCGTCAACCAGAGGCTTGCCCCACCTCGAATTGTGGTTGCGACCATTGTCGACTCACCTTCAAACCACATCTCTTCAACGCGACCGATCTGGAGCGTTGTTGCCATCCGCATGGCCTGATGGTAAAGAGCAACGTTTCCTTTTCCTTCGCCACCCATCACATGCCCTTCTCCAGAGAGTAGGCAGGCTTCGATGTCGTCGAGATTTGTGAGCAGACGAGTTAACATGGGGTCCTCGGAAGCCATCGAGGTCGAATGCGACTTCAAGAACTTGCCCCATGCCGGCCCCTATGGGGGCCGTTTGACCAGTGAAATTGATTCGCCAACTGAAAAATGCTGTATTTTCGTTGATTTAGTGGTTATTGAACCGATTTTATGCATGTAAAATTCACTCAAATATCAAATTTCATTAAACTACAAGATTCCAATTGAAAATTTGTAAATTCAATTGGAAAATTATACATACTTACAGGGTCGATTTGAAGATACACACCTCATCCCAGTTCCGTGACCGCCTCATTGGACGTGCAATCTTGCAGTCGATGCAACCATCCTGCTGTGATTCACCAGATTTACAGTGGCCAACATCTTTGTCAGGCACATCTTGCAAAATCGATTAGAAAACGAGTTTCCAAGACGTTAAGGGAACAATTACAACTTCCATCAGATGCCCGTGATGAAAATGACAATCCATCCATCATATTGGTCTGTATTTCTGGTGGAAAAGATTCTGCAGTGTTACTCGATATGTTGGTGAAAATTGTCGGATCTCGTCGTGATGTCGAATTGGTCTGTGGATGTGTCGACGAGGGCATCGAGGGATATCGGTCTCCTTCGATGGAGTGCGCCCGTAAATTAGCCGAATCTCACAACTTGAGATTTGAAACAATCACATATCCAGAATTGGGATATGAACGAATGGATTCAGTCGTTCAATCAATGCCATTGATGGGCCAGAATCACAAGGAAGCAAGAGGAATGAAACCTTGCTCGTATTGCGGAGTTTTCCGGAGACAGGGCCTCAATGCACTAGCCGAACGTGTCGGTGCAAGATGGATGGCACTTGGTCACAACCTCGACGACACCGCTCAGTCGATTTTGATGAATCTCGGCAAAGGAGAGATGGAGAGAATCATTCGTTTGGCACCTCACACATCGATGCCATTGGATGGCCTCGCACCTCGAATTGTCCCCCTCCGATGGGTTCCTGAACGTGAGATTCATGCCTATGCAATTGGCGCGAAGTTGCCTATTCATCACGACGATTGTCCGCATGCCACCGGCGCTCTACGACAAAAGCACCGCGACCATCTCGCTAAGATGGAGAGTGCCAATCCAGGAACTATGCATGGTTTGGTACATTCTATGGACGCCATTCGTGAATTGTGGGCTTCTTCCAACAATCCTCCTGAATCGTGGAAACCGGGACAGGCCACTGAATGCTCTGAATGTGGTTCACCTTCAAGTCAACCAATTTGTCAAGCCTGCACATTCAAATCATGGCTGGCTGAAGTTAACGAATGAGTCTCAAAGCAGATTGTCTACCAGCTCATCCATTTCTTGTGGGCGGCCACAGTAACGGCAACGCAATTCAAGAGGATCTGCTCTAACTACTCTCAAACGATGGTCTTGTGGCTCACGGGGATTAATTGTGATACAATTTGAGAATGTGCAACTAGCAATATTGACCAGTTCAGCGCCGATGCTAACCTCACGCTTCTCGGCAACAGAATATGAACGAATAATGGCCACACTGGCTTTGGGCGCAATCAAGGCAAGACGGTCGAGTTCATCTTGTGTGAGTTCACGATCCTCGACCTTGATGATATCCTTGCGTCCATGCTTTGAAGAGGGTACGTTCATGACCAAACTGATGGGTGAGGAACGATCTCCACTAATACCTAACATTCGTAGCACTGTAAGGGCGGAGCCGGCAGGAACATGATCGATTACAGTGCCATTATTGATGGCCGTGACCCGCCGCATTTCACCAGCAGACATCAGACATCACCACTGGGAATTGCAACACCGAGAAGACGACACATGAGGGCCATTCGAGCCACCACTCCGTTGAAGGCCTGCTCAAAGTAACGAGCGTGTCGCGTCTCATCTACATCGGATGAGATTTCCTCCACTCTTGGCAATGGATGCATGACAATCATCTCACCCTTGGCTCCGGCGAGATCTGCTGCAGTCAATTTGTAGATGCCTGCAACTTTCACATATTCATCCTCATCAGGAAATCGTTCCTTCTGAATTCGCGTCATGTAGATGACGTCTGCATCTGGAACAGAACCGTAGAGATCTTCTGTCTCTGTAATATTGGCTCCTGCTGCTATCAGGTCCGATACAATCTCTACCGGCATGGCGAGTTGAGCCGGGGAGACGAAGATGAGATTACAGTCGAATCTAGCGAGAGCGTGTGATAAACTGTGGACCGTTCTTCCATATCTTAAATCACCAATCAAGGCCACAGTCAATCCTTCAAGGTGTCCGTGAGCCTGCTGAATAGTGAACAGATCTAGGAGTGTCTGTGTTGGATGATGACCCGCCCCGTCGCCACCGTTCATGATTGGAATAGCACAAGCATCTGCAGCATATTGCGCCGCTCCTTGTCGAGGATGTCGAAGTGCTGCGATGTCACAGTAACCATCGACCATGCGCATGGTGTCGTACAATGTCTCGCCCTTGACAGCTGAAGATGAATTCACATCTCCCAGATTTACAACATCCCCGCCTAATCGCTTCATTGCGGTCTCGAAAGACATTCGAGTGCGCGTGCTCGGCTCGAAGAACATGTTCGCCAATAACTTGCCTTGTAGCAGTGGAAGATACTCCAAACCGTGTGCTACAGGAAGAAGGCGTTCAGCATCATCAAGCAGGGAAACAATCTCCTCATTTGTCATGTCATCCATGGTGATGAGGTCGTCGTCCATCCTGCCCGCCGGAACCCCTCGGTCGCCTCTCGGACTTATTCATTGGGGTGCATAAACAAGGTCGATTCCATAGGAATCGGAAGGCGAGGGCTTGAAGGGGGAATGCTGGGTCCGCCGACCGATGATTATCAGTCGGACCCCGGTTCGAGTCTCGTTTTGTGGTGGTGGAACGGACCTTCCTGCTTACTACGAGGGCAGCGAAAATGGCGGCCTTGTCACCTCACTTGCGTTGGCTAAACACATCCATGTCACCGTCAACAAGCGATTTGACAACAGCGTCCGAGTTGGCTATTCACAGACTGAAATTGTAGATGATTTCGAAGATCTTGAACACGAATTGGTTCGTGAAGCCATGCGGTTGACAGGGGTGACTCATAGTGTTGAGATTACCACGATTGCAGACATCCCTTCTCGTGGAACTGGCCTTGGTTCCTCCTCCGCTCTGACGGTTGGATTGCTGAACGCTCTGCATACCTATGCGGGCCGCACCCCCGATGCAGCTCAATTGGCCGAGGAAGCGTGCCGAATAGAGATTGAAATTCTTGGACAACCCATCGGTCGCCAAGACCAGTACGCCGCCGCTTTTGGTGGTTCAAATCAGATCACATTCCTTTCCGACGATACGGTCATCGTCACACCGATTGAAATCAATGCAGAAGCCCTGGAATCGAATTATTTTCTTACATATACTGGAATCACTCGACAAGCTAGTGACATTTTGGCAAAACAATCAGCATCAACAGACAACAAACGGGCCGACCTCGACACTCTGCGGCAACAAGCCGTTGCAGTTCGAAACGCCTTAGAATCGGGGGACCATGCAACTGTTGGTCAATTGCTTGATTCTTCGTGGCAAATCAAGCGAAACCTCGTCGACGGCATCACTGGAGATACTCTTGATGAAATCTATGCCAGTGTCATTGAATTGGGAGCCACCGGTGGAAAATTGCTAGGCGCTGGCGGTGGTGGCTTCTTCCTGTTCCAGGGTTCATCGGAGATCCGCAATCAGGTAGAGGAGACTCACAAAGTCCTCCCACTTGTCATGGATTCTGATGGTTCAATTATCATCTTTGATGATGGTTCTCGACTGTGAGGTGTTTGAATGCGAAAGGCGATGCTCATCGTCACAATTCTGTTGTTGGCGCCGTTGCCCTTTGTGGGTGCCGAGGGCGAGACTATTCATCTGTGGAGTGAGCACGCCCCTGGTTCGGTTTTATTGTGGGATGATTCAGGAAACCTAACTGCTGTGAATCCAGATCAACCGATTGATTTGCAACTCCCCGAAGGCAATTGGACTTTGGTCAGACTCATCGATGGCATTCCACAAGACAATGCCTTGACGTTCAATGGAGATACTAATGCGACCGCTTTCCTCAATCAGACCATCGAATCGCCACTTGCCATTTCCGGAAGTGCCCATTTGGATGTACTTGGCCCCATTGAACGATCGGTGGAAACAAATGCCACTTGGACGTCATCGATTTCAATTCCTAATACCCTCGGCCATCCAGATTTACCCGACGCGCACCTCGGCGTTGCACACCAAATTACTCATCAATTCGGGGAAAATTCCAGTCTCTTCATCGACTGGGTTACCTCACAATCTGAGATTGGTTGTTGCGCATATGACAAAATCGACATGGTTGGCAACGCCAACGTGACTGGATTTTCCGACAATACATCATGGGGGTGGACAATAGAAGCCAATCTGACCGGTCAAGGGGATGGTCGGTCTACTCGCCTTCTTTGGGTTCCTATCACTGGTGAATTGGGCGACAGCACAGATTTACGAATCACACTCCCATCTCCGCATGAGATTCGATATTCCCCACAGAGTGAGTACATCAGCGGTCTTCCCGATGACTTTGTCATTCACCGTGGCGACATTGCTGTGGCCGGAAATGCAACGATTGCATTGGGGACAAATGTTGCCCCGATAACGACTTTTCATGCAGACAAAGGTGAACTGCCTTGGGTTTCGTTCGGCCCACCCACTCAGATTATTTCTGATTGTTCTGATTCATCCATCGCAGAGCCTAATGCCCACTTCATTCTTCAAGATGGAAACACAACCTTGCTCGATGAGCAAACACCCACCCTCACCATTGATTCGATGTTCCTCAATCTCTCAGTGAGTACTTGGTTGAACCTGACTCTTGAATGCACAGACCCCCAAGGTTTGACGGGTAATCATTCGATGGAGATTTACATCGATGGAATTCTACCGACGCGCACCTTGCAGATGCAATATCTTCACCCCGATGACAGTGCTCCTGTCGATGTCAATTATGGCAACCAAACCATTTCTATTCCCTCTGGAGCTGTGCTTTCTGGCGCCGTGCAGGCCGGGGACGATTCAGCCCCTCCAGTTGATATCGAGTGGACAAGTAACAAGAGCAGTGGTTGGATTCATCTAGGCATTGGAAACCACGCATGGAACGACATTTTCGTCCAAGGCGCCCAGATTAATGGACAGCATTTGAGTATCGAAGATCGACATCAGTCCAAACCGTTGACGGTATACAGTTTGCAACTAAATCTCACAGATGCTGCAGGAAATATTCAGACTCAAGAATGGGATGTCACCGTCACTGACCGAAACGCTCCAAGACCAAGACCGGCTCTCAGCATAGATGGCAATCATTACGGCGATCTCAATCACCCCATCGAGGGTGCATCACCGATTGATGTCAGTATGGATGAATCATGGGATGACATCGATGCAATCACTCAACTCACATGGACCGTGGAATTGAATGGAGAATCGCTTGATGTGGGAACATCATGGGCAGATGTTCAATCATTCACACTCCCAGATTTACTCACGGGCCGACACACCTTGGTGGTCAATGCAACCGATTCATCGGGCAACAATGGAACGCATTCGATGCTGTTCGTTGTCGAGCCACCCATTGGTGCATTGTACCGAATCACTGAGGTAGTAAAGGTTGGAGATGGCGGCCCTGGAGATCCCGGTGCACTGGATGTCACACTAGAGAATGATGGACAAGGTGAATCGCATTTCCGTTTGTGTTACCTGACATATTGCACTACAGAATTGACAGGGGTTGAAGCGAGTGTGGATGGACCTGGTCAAATGACACACCGAATCTCAGTCACAGAATGGGCTTCAGGCGAAGTCATTGTGAGAATTGAATTTCCCGACAATACAACCACCGAACATCAGACGGGGTTGCTCGTGCAGTCTGAGATGACGCCCTTGATGTGGTTGCTCCTTGCCCTTCCACCGCTTGCGGGACTCGTGGCGTTGTGGCGTCTTAAGCGCCAACCTGAAGACGAGTCCACATGAAGACGTACCTCTCTTAGGGTATGGCTGCATCGCCGCAGGCGATGGAGAACATAGAGAACCCCTCGGCCCACATCGATGCGGAGATAGCCGAGCAGAAGGCAAGGGTGACCAGTCTTGCATTGGCTTGTGCTTTGGCAACCATCGCGAGTGCGGCTTGGTACATGTGGCCAGCACTCGATGGAGACGCAGTCCTGTTCAATCGCTTGGGGGCGGTTGGATTACTACTCTCAGCCTCATTGTTGCTCCAAGATCTTGCTGAGCCCGACGCGCGCGCACGCGGGCGCCTAGGCGCGGTCAGCAGCCTTGCTTGGCCCGCCCTCGCAATCCTCGGTGTCGAAGTCATGACCACTACCAGCACGGTTCAAATCGGACACGGCCTCATGTTCATCGTCGCTGGAGCCTGTTTACTTCAATCGAGAGAATTTCTGCGAGGTAATCTGGATGCACAGCGATTTCGTGGCATCATGACCCTAGGGGGTACCACAATTGGTGGTGCTGTGATGCTTTCATCTCAATTCACACAGGACCCCATGATTGTCGCTTGCGCGGTTCTGGGGTTGGGACTAATCTCTTCGGCAATAGACCTGTTTGGTGGGGATGTGGACCGCACGGAGCGCAAGCGCTTCGGTCGAACCTTGGATACACTTGAACTTCGAATTCTCAAACTTCAGTCCCAAGGGGTGAGTCTAGACCAGGCTTCAAGTCTATGTCGTAACGCCTCAGAAGTTGGTTACAAGGATCCTGAACTAGGATTTCGAATCCTCGAAGAAGCTGAAGAAGACATTGAGCGAACCATGGCCCTTGCTGAGGATATCTCTGAGATTAGAGATGTCTGTGCCGCAATCGTTGCCGAAGCATCTGAAATCGCACCGACGGCAAAGAAGCCGCAGCGCAGCATGGATGCAGGGGACCGCGAACGCGACCTCGGTAGCCTACGCGAAGCAGAGATGTTGTATCGGCGTGCCAAGAAACTCGGTTTGAACATCATCGAGCACTGGAATGCTGCTGAGGAGCAAATTGTAGCATCTAGCAAATTGATTGCAGATTTAGAGGGCAGCCAGCATCAGCAACTTCACGAATTGCTGATTCAAGCCAAGGAAGCTCTGGCCAAGGAAGATTGTGTGCTCGCTCTTGAGATAGCGGAAACCATCCCTGACCACGTCGCCAATCTGGGTGAAGCCAGTGAAGGGGCGCAGGAAGCTTACGAAGAGGCTGTGAAAATCATGGAGGAAAGCGAAGGTCTCGACCTCAAATTGTGGAATGACCGCTTAGTGGATGCGGCCAAGCATCTCGAAGAAGGAGAATTCAGCCTTGCGCGCGGTGTGTCCGATGGAATTGTTCGTGAAGTCCGCAAGGAGCGCGAAGCGATGAGCGATGTCCAGCGAGCCTTGCGCCAGAAGAAGAAAATCAAGGAGCGCTGGAAGGGGCGTCAAGATTCCGAAGATTGGGAAGAACGTCTGAAGGAAGTCACAGCCGCGTCAAAACGCAAATCTTGGTCTCACGCAGCCGCACTCTTGGAGAGGCTGACCTCTGATCTCGATGTTCTGGACGCAGCCAGTGGGGATGCTGAAGAATTAGTCAATTATGTTCAGGAAGAATGGACGGGCTTGCGCAAGAAGTTGGAGGCTGCTGGCATCAAGGCGATTGACGGTGACCGTGCTGCTTGTGAGAAGGCGGTAGGAGATGCCAAGGCGGCATTCGAAGAGGGCCGCTTGCAGGATACCCTTAGTTCACTGGGTGAAGCAGATGCCCTGATGGAGAAGTTGCGGCGACGGGTCTAACCAATGGGTACGGCCTGCTCAGCCCTGCAGTCCAGCGAACATAGCATCAACCATTCCATCGAGATCGAACTCAGGATTCCAGCCCCATTCTCCTCTCGCAACATCATCATCGATGTCATTGGGCCAGGAATCCGCATATTTCTGACGGACATCCGGTTCGTACGCACACGTGAAGTTAGGAAGATGCCTCTGAATGCTTTCGACCAATTGTCCCACGGTGAATGAACAGCCTGAGATGTTGTATCCCCCACGCGCACCACCCAATTCTTCAGCTGGGACCACCATCAATTCTAGCGTGGCACGAATAGCATCATCCATGTACATCATCGGCAATCGAGTATCTTCTCTGACAAAGCAAGTGTAGTGTCCTTCTGCCAATGCAGCATGAAAAATCTCGACTGCATAATCTGTGGTGCCTCCGCCTGCAGGAGCCTTGTAAGAAACCAATCCTGGATACCGCAAGCCACGCATATCCACGCCTGCAGTCATTGCCAATTGTTCGCTAACCACCTTGGTTTTACCATACACTGTAGTCGGATTCAGAGGGGTGAACTGAGGAGCAATGGATGGGCAATCAGGTCCGAAGACTGCAATCGATGAAGGTGCAAACACTCTACATCCATTCGCCCTTGCAGCGGCAATCACGTTCTCCAATCCCTCGACATTTATTTTCCAACAGAGTTCTGGATTGCGCTCCCCGGTGGCAGATAGTAGAGCAGCAAGGTGATAGATTTCTGTAACACCTTCACGACTCACCAATGAATGAATACTCTCGGCATCCATCACATCGAGAATTTGGCAACCAGTCCCGTCACGAACATCCGTGGCAATCACACTTCCTTGGCCGTGCTTATTCTCAAGCGCTCCAACCAATTCGGTTCCGATTTGTCCGAGCGCACCCGTGACCAAAATGCGTGGACCCATGACGCCGTCTCAACGTCGGGCGATACTTGAACATGGAGGAAGTCCACTCAAGACACATAATTCTGGAATTCCTTGGCGAACCTTCATAGGCAATGCACACATGATGGAAACCCCGTTGATGGCATGAAGTATGTCGTAGTGTCGGGCGGGGTCCTGAGTGGAATTGGAAAAGGAGTGACGGCGTCAAGCCTCGGCGTCCTTCTGAAATCGATGGGTTTACGCGTAACTGCAATCAAGATTGATCCCTATTTGAATAGCGATGCGGGGACAATGAGTCCATTCGAGCATGGCGAAGTTTTCGTCCTCGATGATGGAGGCGAGGTAGATTTGGATCTCGGCAACTACGAGCGCTTCCTCGACATCCGCCTAGGTCGGGATAACAACCTAACTACGGGCAAGGTTTACTCCGGCGTCATTGAGCGAGAACGCCGTGGCGATTATCTTGGCAAGACTGTCCAAGTCGTGCCTCACATCACCAATGAGATTCAGGAATGGCTTGAGCGGGTGGCTGCACAGTGTACCGATGGTTCAGGAGAGACACCGGATGTTTGCGTCATCGAATTGGGTGGAACTGTCGGAGATATCGAAAGTGCACCCTTCGTGGAAGCTCTCCGACAATTCCAATTCCGTGTGGGTCGCGAGAACATTTGCCTCTTTCACGTCTCATTGGTTCCAGTCATCGGTGTTGTCGGTGAGCAGAAAACCAAGCCAACTCAGCACACTGTAAAGGAACTCAGGGGTGCCGGACTAACACCTGATTTCCTCGTTTGCCGAAGTAGTGAACCGCTACTCCCTGAGGTCAAAGAGAAACTCTCATCCTTCTGCCATGTCGAACCGTCGCATGTCTTCAGTGCGCACGATGTTCCCAACATATACCACGTCGCATTGATGCTCAATGAGCAGGGTGCATCTGAGAAATTGTCCGAACGTCTCGGACTCAACCTCCCAACATCCCGACCCCTATTGGATGACTGGAGAGGAATGGCTGAACGAGTCGACAATCTCGACAAGAATCTCCGAATTGCAATGGTGGGCAAATACACGGGCCTTTCCGATTCATACCTCAGTGTCATCAAGGCACTGCAGCACGCTGCTTTCAACGCCGGTGCTAAGATGAATATCGATTGGGTGGAAGCCGAATATCTTGAACCTGAACAGGAGAAAGAAAACCCGGAAAAGTACGCCAAATTTTGGCAAATGATCAAGGATGCTGATGGCGTTCTGGTTCCCGGTGGATTTGGCACTCGGGGAGTAGAGGGTAAGATGTGTGCTGCTCGCTATTGTCGTGAATCCGGAAAGCCATATCTCGGCATCTGTCTAGGTCTACAGATTGCAATCATTGATTTCGCTCGCGATGTACTCGGAAAGGCCGGTGCCAACAGCACTGAATTCGACGAAGCCACACCCCATCCTGCGGTCATCTTCATGCCTGAAGGAAGTCGAACCCACATGGGTGGAACCATGCGTTTGGGCAGCCGTCAAACCAATCTTCAGACCAAGGATTGCGATGCATTCAGACTCTATGGTGGCGATATGGAGATTCATGAACGACATCGTCATCGTTACGAGGTCAATCCTGACATGGTTGGAGAATTGGAAGCAGCGGGCATGCGTTTTGTTGGCAAGGATACGGAAGGAGAGCGTATGGAAATCATCGAATTGACCGGACATCCATACTTCTTCGCAACTCAATATCACCCTGAATTCAAGAGTCGACCGAATCGACCGAGTCCACCCTTTGTTGGCCTGATTGAAGCTGCACTCCAAGCGCAGTAGGCCTCAGTGCCGTTCAAGATCTGGCTCTGGACAAGGCAAAGGGTCGCATTCGCAAGTCTTCAGCACAATGGCTTGCAAGAACAGTGGATTGCCCCCCTCATCTAGCGTTCGTTGAATGCCCCCCTGCGGTCGCCAACCCTCGGTGAGTTTGACATTCACCAATGAAATGAGGCCTTGGGTGACCATCGTTGGCCAATTTAATACTCCTAGGGAAATATCTTCCATATGGCTTGAAGTGATTACATTGTATCGCATAGGAGCGAACAAGATTCGCGACTTACTTGAACCCTTACTCTGCAGCCACCCTCAGCAATCGAGTGGTCCGATAACCTTGCAAGACCTTGAGATATTTCTTCGCTTGGAATTCCGCATCCAATTCAGCATCTCCTGTGTCAATTCTCAATTGTGCAACCGTCAGCATCTTGGCCGGAGTGACAACACCGAGTACGTCATCGATTCCGATTTCCCTCAGAACATCTGGTGAGAGTTGTAGATTCCCTCTTCCGAGCAAGAAACCTTGTCCCCCCATTGGTGAAACCAGTAAAGTGCAACTCCCTTGGTGTTGGGTAATCAGTTCAAGCAATGATTTCTCGTTTAGATCAGTCCCGACCTGCTCCCCTCCGATAGTGGCATCGATTCCGAGCAGCGTCGGACTAAATCCTAGGCCTTCGGCAATCGTACGCAAAGTACCACCCGAGCCCCAGATTAGCAAGCGTTCTGTATCTTCAACTAGAACCTCTCGGATGTGGTCACCCAGAGCCTCCAATACTTCGTCTTCTTCGGAAGCCTGGACTCTCATTTTTGCACCCTGCATCCATCGAGGGCTCGCTGGCATCATTGCTTCACCATACATGCGTACAGACCAACGTCCCTCTCGATACACCTCTTCATCCAGATCCATGACCTCGGTTCTAGCCAACAGCAAATCACCTTCTAACCAAGCAATGAGTACCTCAGCTGCCGCATTAGGAGAGGCTGCAAAACAGCCGCTGTGCATCTTGACTCCACCGGGAACTCCAATGACGGGAAGTTCAGAATCTGGCAACGCTTCGATGATGTCCCTTGTCGTTCCGTCTCCACCTGCGTAGAGTAACAATTCGATGTCGGCTTCACACAGAGTTGCCACAGCTTCTTGCGTGGTTTCAGCAGAGGTTTGTTCAGGTGTTTCAAACACAACGGTATGTTCTATTGGAATCCAATCTGAACCCATGCGACCTGAGCAAGTGAGAATTTCAACTCCCATCAATCTGTTCTGACATCTCTCTAATGCTTGTTTCATGCGAGGCCCCGAACGATCCTCGGCTCCCGCCGCTCTCGCCTCAGCGGCACGCCCATCGCTACCCTTGAATCCGAGCCTCCCTCCAAGGCCGGCATCTGGATTGACAATTATCCCAACCCGGCGTGCCATGGTCTCGCCAGACATCTCAACAGCATCAATCCTGCCCTAAGGGCAGGACCTCACGAAGCCACACCTTTCAAGGGGAGGTGGAGGAGTCGACGGCCCATGGCGGACGAGGATACCGGCTCTATGGAGGATATCTTCGCCAAAGAATTGGAGCGCCTAATTGCTGCTACTGAAGAATTGGAAACGTCTCCACCGGAGGAACCCGAAAGTGTCTCTGACGCCTTCGCAATTGGAACTGCCGAACCTGCACCAACACCTCCTGGGCCACCCGCTGTGGACCCCTTGCTTACACCACTAACCTCTCCCGCTGCGGACCCCTTGCTTACACCTCTTGGCCCCCCTGCATCTCCACCTATGGATGCAGGACCCCCTGGACCTCCAACTTCACCACCGGGTCCGCCATCAACCGACGGCTCAAACCAACCCACATCTGCTCCGCCACCGGGTGCTTTCGGCGCTCCCCCCGGCCCTCCGCCCAGTGACTCGCCCCCCGGACCACCCGCTGCTCCACCGGGACCACCAGCAGCACCTCCTGGACCACCCGCTGCTCCACCGGGACCACCCGCGGCCCCGCCGATGGATGCAGCCCCACCGGGCCCCCCTTCTGGACCACCACCGGGACCACCAGCAGAACCACCTACAACTCCAGTTGATCTATCCGCGTTGGATAGCGTCGTTGTTCCGGTGGAGGAAAATGCTCCACCTGCACCCCCTGCTCCACCCATGGATGCACTATTGCCTCCTTCACCACCCGGACCACCCGGACCACCGGGTCCCCCTGAATCACCCACCGATCATTTCGATCCACCCGAGCCCCTCGCTCCCGTCGAACCCACGTTTGACGAGGTAGACATTTCGTCGTGGGACTCGAATTGGAATGAGGAATGGAATGAGAAAGCCAATGTTTATGCCAAGGATGGACCAAAGGAAATCCCCTCTCCTATTGAAGAGGATGTTGAGTGGGATGAAGGCTCAGATGAAGCCCCAGAAACAACAAAACAGACTGGATCACTCAACGAAGCCGCATTGAAGAAAATGAAGAAAGCAATGTTGGTGGAATTGGCGAAATTACGCAAGGTATCCCATAGCGGCACGAAAGCCGACATCATCGCACGACTGCTCGGCTAGGGCGATTTCTCGCCATCGTCTTGATATGCCCTATTCGGCCCCATAGGGGCCGTAGGAGGGGTGTTATGTCCATGCTCAACATTGTTGTCGGCGATGGAGAGACCCATGAATACGCAGCAGGTATCACCGCAGGTGAAGTCATCCACAATGTCCATGGTCGCAAATCTGGCGCCGTTGCAGCACTCGTCGATGGCATCGAACGCGACATGAGTCACGAACTCTCCGATGGACAGGCTGTAACTCCAATCCTCGGCGATTCTGAGGCGGGCTTGTACATTCTGCGCCACTCTTGTGCGCATCTGTTGGCTCAGGCTATTCTCGAATTTAATCCCGAAGCAAAACCGACCATTGGCCCACCTATTGAGAACGGTTTTTACTATGATTTCCACATGGATCCAATTTCAGACGAAGACCTTCGAGTAATTGAGAAACGCATGAAGGAATTGGTCAAGGCGAATCTAAAGGTCGAGCGAGAAGAGCATGATAACGCATCATTGCGAAGCATGTTTGCGGACAATCCATTCAAGATTGAAATCATGGATGACAAGATTGGCGAAGGTGCAGGATCCTCTGTTTATCGCCAGGGCGACTTTGTTGACCTCTGCCGCGGACCTCACGTTCCAACCACAGCAATGCTGCGTTGGTTCAAACTGACC
>Ga0208765_1000042_pt1 | contig 68938 bp, 67 predicted proteins | sample ETNtaG_2_FD_185783 | JGI IMG/M metagenome (GOLD analysis project Ga0208765, IMG submission 185783) | Marine microbial and viral communities from oxygen minimum zone, Eastern Pacific Ocean - ETNP201406SV203 (SPAdes) (version 2) | ecosystem: Environmental > Aquatic > Marine > Oceanic ...
AACGCACCAAAGGCAGGTAGCGCTACAACTAAAATCGCGCGGTCATGTGAAGTTCGACGAAACAATCTGACTCACTCTTTGAGGCCTATCTGCCATACACCGCTGGCAAGATCGATGAGGTAAAGATCTTGAGCAGGACCAGCGATAAAAGCTACCGGGTGAGATGCGTGCAGGGGGAGTGCCAGCACCGATGGGTCCTCATCCAATCTCAAAGCCATCAACTGGGCCCCGCACATATCGGTGAACAGGTAGCGACCCTCAAGGATTGGGTGCGGTCCACCATGGACAACAACTCCACCGATAATCGCGCAACGGCCCCGCCCGTGGCGGTATTCGAAGTCTGGTCTGCGTAGATACGAGTCGTCCCGCCCGAGGAACGGTCTCGAACCTTCCACCAGATTCCAACCTAAATTGGCGCCCGCGTCGGCGGAGGTCAAAACGTTTAGCTCTTCAACACATTGTTGGCCTAAATCTGTGAGCCAGAGGTCACCTGTGGTTTCGTCGAATGAGAAACGAAAAGGGTTCCGAACGCCGCTGACCCAAATACGAGGATCAGAACCGGGACCATGATCTGGATTTCCAGTCGCTGGTTTGTGAGGTGGCCACTGATTCGGGTTTACATCGAGACGCAGGACAGCTCCCAAAGGTGTCGAAAGATTCTGACCATGACCATATGGGTCGCCCAAGCCCCCTCCATCACCGAAAGACACGAGCAAACGGCCCTCAGAATCAAACGCTAGATCACCACCGTTGTGCATCGCTGATGGCTGATCGACAATGATGATCTCCACCCCCTCTCCCGGATTTGACATACCCGACTGCAAAGAATGAGCTGTTACTACGCTCGAACCGCTCAAGTCAGTTCGATTGAGGTACAACCAGCCCATGTCGGGAGAAATCGCCATCCCCAATAGTCCCTGATCCAGCTCATTACTGGTGTCGGAAGTCATGTTGATGACAGGCTCAGCCAATACGCCCCCTGAATCAAACGCGTAAACGAGCCCGTTCCTGTCAGCCACGAAGCCACTTTCAGCGTCAAGGAACACCAACGCGATAGCCCCGGGGAGGTCAAGAAAAAGAGACAACTCCAGATCGACAGATTCGACTTGTTTTGGTTCGAGCAATGGGATGTTGTTGGGGCAAGGTTCGTTGGAGAGCTTAAATTCTCTGGAATCTTGTGAAGGGGTTGAGGTTTCGGTTGTCGACCGCCACCAAATTTCGTCTCGCCGGTCAATAGAACCCTCAGAATTTGGGGCGGAGGTTTGCAATATCGCGATTGCAGCGATCGTTACAAAGCCAAAAAACATGAAGCGAGTGGTGCCCGACAGCCGTGTCATTGGCTCTTGAATCTAGCTGTGAGTTCATCAAACCGGAGAGAGTTATGCCTTCTGAAGTTGCGACTAGCATTTCGCGCCGCCAAAATGGCTTTGTGCGATTACACACGGACCAGTCCTGCGTTACTCACTTTCTCGTAGTACCCGCGTAAGCGGGTCATTCGATCCCGCTTGTTAATGGTCCCCTAGGGGACCATTTCCGCTTACGGGCAGACCAAAATCCCACCACTACCAATAATTTAAATTTGTCATTAAGGAGAAGATCCATGGAACTGACCGGCGCTCAAGCTCTCGTCAAGAGCCTTGAGATGTGTGACGTTGAGGTCATGTTCGGTCTCCCCGGTGGAGCGATTCTGCCCGTATACGACCCGATTCTCGATTCGAAGATTCGCCACGTTCTTGTCCGACATGAGCAAGGTGCTGGCCATATGGCTCAAGGGTATGCGCACGTTACTGGCAAGCCAGGCGTAGCAATAGTCACTAGTGGCCCTGCTGCCACCAATATCGTGACCCCCCTCTGTGATGCCTACATGGACTCGATACCGATGGTGGCTATAACAGGCCAAGTGGCTCTTGCTTCAATTGGATCGGATGCTTTTCAAGAATGCGACACAACCGGGATCACAATGGCGGTCACCAAGCACAACTATTTGGTTACCGATCCTGCAGATATACCGAGAATAGTTAAGGAAGCCTTTCATATAGCCACTACGGGTCGACCAGGCCCAGTGCTTATAGACGTGCCCAAAGACGTCAGTAACGAAACCATGGAATGGTATTGGCCGGACGAAATTGATTTGCCTGGATATTCGCCGATTACCGATGTAGACGCAGACAAAATTAGTGAAGCGATAGAACTCATTCGCGCCGCCGAGAAGCCGGTTATATATGCAGGAGGAGGACTGCTCAAGGCTCATGCTGCGGATGCCTTGAAACGATTCGTTGGCTTAACCGGTATTCATGTGGCTACGACTTTGATGGCACGCGGAGTGTTCCCAGATCGAGATCCGCTTTGTCTCGGGATGCCAGGAATGCATGGGAATTACACAGCGGTCATGGCTTTCCAACGGTCCGACTTGCTAATCAACCTTGGAGCGCGTTTCGATGACAGGGTTACCGGGAACACCGAATTTTTTGCTCCTGATGCCAAGATCATTCATGTTGACATTGACCCTGCGGAGCATGGCAAAGTTCGACTTCCCGATGTGGCGATACAGGGAGACGCGCGCCAGGCCCTAGAGGCGTTAATCGCAGAACATGAAATTTCGGGTGGTTCTAAGGTGGACCGCTCGGAATGGAAATCAACTATCAGCGGTTGGCAAGAACAACATCCACTGCAGTACGAACAAGCTGATAGTGGTTTTCCGCTGAAACCTCAGTTTGTGCTTGAACAACTACGAGACAACACGCCAGATGACACCATCGTGGTGGCAGGCGTCGGCCAGCACCAGATGTGGGCAAGTCAATTTTGGAAATTTGACCACCCATATACGTGGGTTAATTCTGGAGGTCTTGGGACTATGGGGTTTGCTGTGCCGGCCGCTATTGGGGCGAAGGCAGGCCAACCAAATAGAATGGTGTGGGCTATTGATGGTGACGGTTGTTTCCAAATGACTGCGCAGGAGCTAATTACCGCTGCAGCTGAGAATATTCCCGTCAAGATTGCGATCTTGAATAACGCTTACTTGGGCATGGTTAGACAATGGCAGGAGCTATTTTATGACGAACGCTACAGCGAGGTTTATCTAAGTCCGGACCATCCCGACTATGTCGGTTGGGCGGAAGCCATGGGATGTGCCGGTATCCGAGTTGAGTCCGCCGACGAAGTGCTATCTGCGATCGAGAAAGCAAATGCAATCAATGACCGACCCGTTGTTATCGACTTTCGGGTGGATGCGTTCGAAAAGGTTTATCCGATGGTTCCTGCCGGAGGATCAAACGACGACATTATTTTAGGACCAGAGGGTGACGCCGATGCCAAGGCAAAGGGCACGGCGCCTTCATGACAGGCTCAACCGCAACCAATGGTGAGCAGAACCTTCACATTTTGTCGGTTCTGGTTGAGAACAGGTTCGGAGTCTTGTCTCGAATAGCAGGGTTATTTAGTCGACGAGGTTTCAATATTTTCTCCCTCGCCGTCGCACCGACCGATGACCCATCACGAAGTCGAATTAGCATCGTCGTAGATGTTCACAATACTGATGCAACGCAAATAGCCAAGCAGCTCGACAAGTTAGTGAATGTATTGGATATCACGGAGTTGCAACCCGGGTCCTCGATCGAACGAGAATTGATGCTCGCTCGGGTCACGGCTAGTGATGCTGACGCTATGCGACAAGTAATTGACCAGTTCGGGGCCTCAGTTGTGGATTCAAATGAAGAAGAACTAATAATCAGTGTTCACGCCCACCCAACTGAGCTTGATCTTTGCGAGACTGCGTTGCGTAAATTCGGAATTATCGAGCTTCAACGAACGGGCCGGATTGCACTAGGCCACCTTGGTGGCTGAGAATTACTTTAAGAAACGAACGGATCTCTAGCCGAACAGCGGCTTTTGCTAATTAGGAGCACATTGATGCCAGCCACTATTTATTACGAAAACGATGCAGATTTGAGTCACCTTGCTGATCGAACTGTCGCAATCATGGGTTACGGCTCACAAGGACATGCCCATGCTTTAAACCTTCGCGACAGTGGGGTTAATGTCGTGGTGGGTCTTCGCGCCGGGTCATCTTCGACCGCGAAAGCTGAGGCTGAAGGACTCCCTGTGCTCACTATCGCTGAGGCAGCTCAGAGAGCCGACGTGATGATGATGGCCCTTCCTGACACGGAGCAAGCATCCATTTATTCGGAACACATCGCACCAAATTTGTCGGCTGGAAATGCCATAGCGTTCTCTCACGGATTCAATATTCACTTCGACCAAATTCAGCCTCCTGATGACGTTGACGTCTGGATGATTGCTCCTAAGGGTCCTGGCCACAACGTTCGTCGAACCTACGCCGAAGGTGGAGGAGTTCCGGCCCTTGTCGCTATTCATCAAGACGCGACAGGTAATGCATTAAATGATGCCCTTGCTTACGCCAAGGGAATCGGTGGCACTCGAGGGGGCGTTTTGACTACCACTTTCGCAGAAGAAACGGAGACAGATTTGTTCGGTGAACAAGTTGTGCTCTGCGGTGGTTTGACGGAACTGATTCGCGCCGGATACGACACTCTCGTTGAGGCTGGGTATCAGCCTGAGTCCGCGTACTTCGAAACGTTGCACGAAGTGAAACTCATAGTGGACTTCATCTATGAAGCCGGGATAGCGGGTATGCGGTATTCGATATCGACTACGGCTGAATATGGTGACTTAACTCGTGGCCCCCGAATTATTACCGATGAAACTCGTGCAGAAATGAAACGCATCCTTGCAGAAATTCAAGATGGCACTTTCGCAAACGAGTGGATTGAAGAGAATAGAAACGGCCTTCCCAACTACAAGCGCCTTGTTGAGGAGGGTAAAGAACATCCGATTGAAGCAGTAGGAGCTGAGCTGAGGGCAATGATGCCTTGGATAACGGCTGGAAAACAGGATGTGACTGAAGCCTCAGGTGGCGACGTCAAATAAGCAAACTGGAGTTCAGTAGTCTCAATGCTGTTTGTTGGACGGCGAAAGCTCTAGTGACGTGACAGAGCCGCTAGTTACACCCATAGTCGTTCCCCATCGGGGCTCTCTTCTTGTCGCAACACCGCAGTTGGAGGATCCGAACTTTCGTCGATCAGTCATATTGATGATTGAACACGGCCAGGAGGGGTCCTTAGGCGTGGTCCTCAATCGCCCTTCGACGCGTTCACTCGAAACCCTGCTTCCGACTTGGTTGAAATCAGAGGTGTCCTCCTCAACAGTTTTCGTGGGCGGACCAGTTCAGCCAGATGCTTTGGTCGCCTTGGTGCCCACATCTGGTGCTTTGAGTGGATCCAGCGAGATAACCGAGCAAATCTCGATGTTAGATCTTGAAGTAGATATGGATTTGACTGAAGTAGATGTAGACGCAATCCGCTTCTACTTTGGATATGCAGGCTGGAGTCCGGGCCAACTGCGTCTTGAGATAGAAGAAGGGGCCTGGTGGACTTTCGACTCGACGCCAGACGAGTTGATGTGTGATCCGTCTGAATGCTGGCGAAGTGTGCTGGCCAGACAAAGGTCGGCAGCAAGGCTGCTCTCTATTTACCCTGACCAGTCGTATCTGAACTGACTCAGGGGCTTAGAAATAATTTCTAGGCATGTGAACGAGCCGAGGATGTTGATGAGATCAGGTCGCGTTCGGGTTAACTAATCCAAAGCATCCACGATGTAGTCGATGCAAGCGCACAAGGCTTCGACATCCTCAGGGTCTACCGAAGGGAAGGTAGCTAGCCGCAATTGATTTCGGCCGAGTTTTCGGTACGACTCAGTGTCGATTACGCCATTGGCTCGAAGGACAGCGCTGATCATGTCCGCATCGACCCCTTCGAAGTCGACTGTGCAGACGACAGGAGATCGCTGGTCGGCATTTACAACAAATGGTTGAGCAAACGAACGGTCGGTCGCCCATTGGTAGATGATCCCGCTGCTTTGTAAGCATCGTTGTTCGGCCCATGTGAGTCCGCCGGAGTTATTGATCCATTCGACCGTTTCTGCCGCCAAGAAGATCGTTGCGAGGCTTGGAGTGTTGTAGGTCTGTTCTTGGCGGGAGTTTGATAGGGCGATGCCTAGATCGAGCCCAGCCGGAGCCCAACGATCACTAGAAGACAGTTGCTCGATCCGTTCAAGGGCCGCAGGGGAACAAGCGGCGAGCCATAGACCGCCGTCCGAAGCGAGCGCCTTTTGCGGCGCGAAATAGTAACAATCAACTTCGTCTGGATCCCAAGAGATAGCTCCAGCCGCAGACGTAGCATCAACGAGTACTAACCCATCGTTGTTCGGACGACTCAAGGGTGCCATTACACCTGTAGAAGTTTCATTGTGGGTAAGGGCGTAAGTATCCACATTGGATGGCACGGTTGAAGGGCAGGTACCCGGCTCGCTGCTAATTATTTCTGGTTCCCCAAGGTGAGGCGCTTTTTGTACAACTGTTGCGAACTTTGAAGAAAATTCTCCAAAAGCTAAGTGCTGACTTGACGATTCGATTAGCCCGAAAGAGGCAGCGTCCCAGAACAGTGTCGTCCCACCGTTACCTAAAATAACTTCCCAATCTCCTGGCAGGTGAAACAAACTAGAAAGACCAGTTCGAAGTCGTGACACATGATCTTTGACGGTGTTTTGCCGGTGGCTAGTGCCAAGATAATTAGGAGCGAGATCCACAAGGGCGTTGATGGCGTCCTGTCGAACCTTCGACGGACCCGATCCGAAACGCCCATCTTTAGGAAGTAATTCGGCGGGAAGAGAAATTGAAGTTTCGGTCGCGCTCATCGCCTGCCAGTATGTCGGTGGGCCATTTGAGTTAGGCCCCAAGCCTTTAGGAGCCTATCCGTGAATAGTCGAGTTTCGTCCGCTGTCGGACAGATCGCCGAATCCGCCACCCTCGCTGTTGACTCGAAGGCAAAAGCACTAAAAGCAGAGGGACAAAACGTCATCGGGTTCGGAGCTGGAGAACCTGATTTTGCTACGCCACCTCACATCGTTGAGGCTGCCGTCGCCGCTTGTGAGGACACTAAGTATCACCGTTACTCACCCGCAGGCGGGCTTCCTGAATTAAAGGAAGCCTTGTCTGAAAAGACGGTTCGTGATTCTGGTTTGGAGCTTGACCCGACTCAATTTTTGGTTACCAACGGAGGAAAGCAAGCGGTCTTTAACACGATGATGAGTCTTATCGACCCAGGAGATGAAGTAATTCTGCCGGCCCCGTATTGGACGACCTACCCGGAGTCGATTCGCATGTTTGGAGGGGTCCCAATAGAGGTGCTCGCTGGCGCGGATCAGGGTTTTCGGGTGAGCGTTGAACAACTCGAGGCGGCGAGAAGCACAAAAACCAAGGCACTCATCTTCGTGTCGCCATCAAACCCGACGGGTGCTGTGTATCCGAGAGAGGAGATCGAAGCGATCGGACGATGGGCTGCCGATAACGGTATATGGGTGATTACTGATGAAATATATGAGCACCTTGTATACGGAGAAGTAGAACATCATTCGATGCCAGTGGTTGTGCCAGAGATCTTGGATCGATGCGTCGTCTTGAACGGAGTAGCCAAGACTTATGCGATGACGGGATGGCGAGTTGGTTGGATGGCCGGCCCGCCTGACATCATCAAGGCGGCCTCAAATATGCAGAGCCATGCAACCTCCAATGTCTGCAACATCGCCCAGGTTGCGGCGACAGCGGCACTTAGCGGAGGTCTCGAGGATGTGGCCACTATGCGCGCGGCGTTTGACGAGCGCAGAGTCACTATTCACAGGATGCTGAATGAGATCGAAGGAGTGGATTGCCTTGAACCGGAAGGAGCGTTCTATGCGTTTCCTTCGTTGATCGGATTATTGGGTCGTGACGTAGCGGGGCGTGAAGCCAAAACGACTATGGACCTGGCGACCATCATTTTGGAAGAGGCGAAGGTCGCGTTTGTGCCCGGCGAGGCTTTTGGAGCACCCGGATACGCTCGATTCTCATTTGCTTTGGGAATAGACGACTTAGTAGAGGGAATAAGTCGGATAGGCGAGTTGGTTACTAACTGACATGGCGAAGGTATTGGTCACGGAAAAACTTGCAGAGACGGGGCTGGAGCTTCTCCGAGCCCGAGGCCACGACGTTCAAGTGCAACTAGACCTGTCCCCGATAGATCTTCGGTCCAAGATCGCTGAGATTGATGCCTTAATTGTGCGTTCAGCAACCGAGGTTGATTCCGAACTTCTTGGTGCAGCGAAACAGTTGCAGGTTGTTGGCCGAGCTGGGGTCGGCTTGGACAACGTGGATACAGCAGTCGCTACTTCTCTTGGAATTTTGGTTTGTAATGCGCCGGAGTCAAATGTGGTATCGGCGGCTGAACATTCGGTCGGTTTGCTGTTAGCTCTTGCTCGCAATGTTGCTCAGGCTCACGGGGCGTTAGTTGAGGGACGGTGGGAGCGAAGTCTTTGGACAGGCGTCGAATTACTCCATAAGACCGTTGGAATAGTTGGCCTTGGGCGAGTAGGTCGGTTAGTAGCCCAACGCCTCAGTGGTTTCGACGTGCAGATTCTTGCATTCGATCCATTCGTTAGTTCTGAATCGGCGCGCGAGGTCAACGTTGAAATGGTGGAACTTGACGAACTATTGGGGCGGTCAGACTTTGTGACTGTGCATCTACCAAAGACTGAAGACACAGTCGGTTTGTTTGACGCCTCAAGATTTGCCAAATTCAAACAAGGCGCTTTCTTGGTGAATGCAGCTCGCGGGGGTGTGGTCGTTGAAGGCGACCTGGCCGATGCATTGGACAAGGGCCATCTCGCCGGAGCAGCCCTGGATGTGTTTGATACTGAACCCAAGTTGAGCTCACCGTTGTTTGGCAGAGCCGATGTAGTCGTTACTCCTCATCTAGGAGCGAGCACTGACGAAGCGCAAAATCGCGCTGGTTTCACCATCGCTGAGCAGGTGGCCTTAGCTCTTGATGGAGACTTTGTTCCGTTCGCTGTCAATATTGCCGCTGAAGAGGCATCTGACGCGTTACGACCCTATTTAGGGATCGCCGAACGGCTGGGAGCGTTCTTTAGCGGGTTGGTCGGTGATCTCCCAGATGAAATCGAGGTGAAGGTAGCGGGTGAGATCGGTGGCTATGACACCAAGATCCTGGTTCTTTCGACACTCCGCGGGATTCTCGGTAAATCTTGCGACGGTCCGGTCACTTTCGTCAACGCGTTCCAACGGGCCGATGAACTAGGGGTCGTCGTGACCGATTCAAGTGCCCGCGATGCGGGAGAATTCCGCAACCTTATTGAGGTCCGTGGAGGGTCTCATGCGGTTGCGGGGACCCTTGTCCGTTCAGCAAATGAGCCACGTATCGTGATGATTGACGATCATTCAGTTGAAGTGCCATTGGCGAACCACATATTGGTGATTAGAAATGATGATCGTCCTGGAATGATCGGAACGGTAGGGACGATCTTGGGTGAGGCGGATGTCAATATTTCGTTTATGGGTTTGGGGCGTGATGGAGCGGGAGATCATGCCTTGATGGCGTTGGCATCGGATCATTCGATAGCTGAACAGACCCTCGAAACCTTGAGGTCTGAGAAGGGGATCCAGTCAGCTTCGGTAGTGGAGCTCGAATAGTGGTCGCTCGAGACAATCGCTAGCGGGTACTTGGAAGCCAACCCGATCTTTCAGTTTCGTAACCGTCGATCGAATCTTCGCTTCGGAGAGTGATCCCGATGTCGTCGAGCCCTTCAAGGAAACGTTCCCTTGTAGCGTCATCCATCGGGAAGTCTTCCTCTAGTCCGATCGCCGGAACCAGCACCTTTAGTCGTTCGACATCAACAGTGACTGATAGGTCCGGGTCTTGATGGAGTGCTTCTCTCAGCTTAGAAGCCCCGTCCTCGCTGATTTGGCACGGAATCAGGCCGTTCTTTGTCGCATTGTTTCTAAAAATGTCGCCGAACCGGGGAGAGATCACGGCCATGAATCCGTAATCCATAAGCGCCCAGACCGCATGTTCGCGTGACGATCCAGTTCCAAAGTTGGACCCTGCTACCAAGATTGATGCACCAGCGTAATTTTCATCGTTCAGGATGAAATCTCGATCGTCTCGCCACTCGGAGAACAATCCCTTTCCAAACCCGGTGCGCTCAACTCGTTTCAGCCAGTCGCTTGGGATGATCTGGTCCGTGTCAACGTCACTTCGATCAAGAGGGACTGCCTGTCCTTCATGTACTCGAACTGCTTGCATCGCTATTCCTCTTTCAGTCCAGATCGTCTGGGGTTGCGAAGGTGCCGGCAATAGCGCTTGCTGCAGCTACTGCGGGTGAAACGAGGTGTGTTCGTCCGCCACGCCCCTGTCTACCTTCGAAATTTCGGTTTGAGGTTGACGCTGAACGTTCACCTGGCTCCAACTTGTCGGGATTCATAGCCAAACACATTGAGCACCCTGGTTCGCGCCAGTCAAAGCCAGCATCTTTGAACACTTGGTCAAGTCCTTCCGCTTCAGCTTGAGCTTTAACTTCGAAAGAACCTGGAACTACTAGTGTCCGAACTCCCTGCTTTACTTGTCTTCCCTCGGCGACTTCAGCAGCTAAACGAAGATCCTCGATCCTAGAGTTGGTGCAGGACCCGATAAAGACGGTATCTACTGAGACGTCGCTCAGTTTGGCTCCAGCCGTCAAACCCATATATTCCAGGGCCCGTTCAGCGGTCCCGGCCTCCACCGGATCTGAATAAGCCTCTGGTCCCGGGATCGGTGCGCTGATAGGTATGACGTGGGCAGGGTTCGTACCCCAGGTGACGTGGGGTTCCAGTTGAGTTGCGTCGATGTCGACTGACTTGTCGAAGACAGCATCGCTATCTGTTACTAAATTATTCCATTCAGTCACAGCGTCATCCCAGTCTTTTCCTTGAGGAGCATGTGGTCGACCCTCCAAGTAAGAGAAAGTCACGTCGTCAGGAGCTATTAGGCCGGCCTTGGCGCCTGCTTCGATTGACATATTGCATACTGTCATTCGACCTTCCATTGATAAGGCCCGGATTGCTGAGCCGCGATATTCAATGATGTGACCGATCCCGCCACCGGTCCCTATTCGCCCGATAATGGCTAAGACGATGTCTTTCGCTGTCACCCCTGCAGGAACGTCACCTTCGACGTTAACTGTCATCGTGCTAGGTCGACTTTGGGGGAGAGTCTGGCTAGCAAGTACATGCTCTACCTCCGACGTTCCAATCCCAAACGCTAAAGCTCCGAATGCGCCGTGAGTTGAAGTGTGGCTATCTCCACACACCACAGTCATCCCCGGCAAAGTGAGCCCTTTTTCCGGTCCGATGACGTGGACTATGCCCTGACCGGGATGACCCATTGGGTACAGCTGGATACCAAATTCCTCACAGTTATCTCTTAGTACCTCAACCTGTTTTCTGCTGATCTCATCTGCTATCGGCAGATGAATATCTTCTGTAGGGACATTGTGATCCTCAGTGGCTACCGTCAAATCGGGTCGACGGACACTTCTGCCGTTCAGTCTTAAACCATCGAAAGCCTGAGGGGAAGTCACCTCATGAATGAGGTGAAGGTCTATGTACAACAGATCGGGCAGACCGTCGCCGCTCCGTACTACGTGACGTTCCCATACCTTGTCGCTAAGGGTCTTACCGGACATCTAGATCCTTTGGTTTCGTGCTACTGCGCCACGAGGGCATTACATCACTGTGTCAGTCAGTGCCTGCCTCGGTCCAGTTGGACTTTGTCAAGACATCTGTGATTGCTGATAAAAGGGCCTCTCGAAAGGCTTGAGGCTTACCAACGCAGGCCGTGTGACTGCCCTCTACTTCATGGCTAGTTGCCCCCGGAATCACTTCAAGCATCTCGCGTTGTCGCGATACCGACACAACCTCGTCGCTTGTGGTTATGACCGCCGACACAGGAATATCGATCGTCCGAAGCCAGCGTCGACTGTCGAATAATCCGATGCGGTGACCAGCCTGGATGAGCTTCAGAGGATCATGGCGACGTAACTCGCCGATGGCCCATTGGCGGAGGTCTTTACCTGACTTTCCTGTGAGAAGCTGACTACCAATCAGTTGGCGTAATGCCCTAGGGATTACCTTCGCTGCTTGAGCCAAAGTGCCGATCACAGCGAATCGAACATGATCCTGTTTTGTAGTGCTGAAAGAAGCGGCCGTTGCGCACATCACAAGACCAAACACTCGCTTCGGATGTCGTCTCCAGATGAGTTGAGCTATTGGCCCGCCCATTGAATATCCGACAGCTATGACACGATCTATTCCGAGTTCGTCGAGAAGGGCGACAGCGTCATCAGCGCAATCGGTTAAACGAAAAGGTCTCCGGGAACGGATACCGCGACCGTGGCCACGATGATCCAGAGCGACCAAACCGTACTTACCGTCTAACGCTGAATAGCTGCTGTACCAATTGAGGTCAGCCGTTGCCGTCCAGCCATGAAGCAACAGAATTGTTGGAGCGCCGGGTGGGGCTTCAACTACTCGAGCGAAAGTACGTCCGCGTCCCGGCAGTTCATAGTGACGTCCTCGCGGTAGAACCAAACGGTTTTGTTGATCGTCTTGCTGTGATGCTTCTCTGGGAGCAATTGCTGCGTCACCGCTCATCGAAAATCTTTATGCCTCGATAGCGATGATCTCGACGGACAAAGACCCTGCACCCGCTTCGTACTGAACTACTTGGCCGACGACACCACCTTCAAGAGCTTGACCTATAGGAGAGCCGGGGGAAATAACTTCCACACCCTCAACGCGTTCCTCTATAGAACCGAAAAGAAATTTTTCTGTTGTCTTCTCGCCCTCGAAACGGATTTCCACCACGACACCCGGGTTGACCGAATCACTTGATGTTTGCTCGACAATTTCACAGTTCTCAAGGACTGAAGCAAGATGAAGAATCCGCCCCTCCATTTTCCCTTGCTCCTCTTTCGCAGCGTGGTAATCGCCGTTTTCTGATAGATCTCCAAGCAATCGGGCCTCTTCGATCTTGTCGGCAATGTCAATCCGACCGCGGGTAGTGAGATCTTTGAACTCATTGGCGAGACGAGCATGAGCTTCAGGAGAAAGGTGTTGCAATTCAGCCACCCCTAAAGCGTATCGAATTCGGCTTGAGGTGTGAACTGCACCCTAGGTTTCTGCCCGCAGTTCAATAATCAGTTTGACGTGACGCTCTAAGTTGCCGACAATAGAGGTTGTGAGGGCATACCTGACCGCCATCATTATTTCGTAGCGCACGCGTTTAACGTGTGCGCTTATTGACCGTCCCTCGGGGGCGGTCTTTGTATTTACTAGGGCTTCTTAGACCTGGCCCATCAACCTTTGTCCATAAACCGAACTAGGAGAAAGTAAGTGCCTCATAAGATCGCAGTTATAGGTGGAGACGGCATCGGACCCGAAGTGATCTCGGTAGCGCTTGATGTTATGAGAGCAGCGGGAGCGGACCTAGACACGACTGACTTTCGTTTAGGTGGCTTCCGTTACCTCGAAGATGGGGTTGTTCTCCCCGACGAAACGCTTGAAGAGCTGCGTGCTTACGACGCGATTCTGCTGGGTGCCGTTGGCACTCCCGAAGTTCCCCCTGGAGTGATAGAGCGAGGGCTACTACTGAAAGCACGATTTGAACTTGACCTATACATCAATCTGAGGCCTTTCGTTCTTCCGGATGGTCACGAATTCGTGGTCATCAGAGAAAACACAGAAGGAACCTACGCGGGTGAAGGTGGTTTCCTTCGTAAAGGCACAGCTCATGAAATCGCTACCCAAGGCTCGGTGAACACTCGAAAAGGTGCAGAGCGTTGTATTCGTTATGGATTTGAGTTGGCTCAAAGCCGAGAGCGAAAGCACCTCACGTTGGTGCACAAGACCAATGTCTTGACATTTTCGGGAGATCTGTGGGAACGGACATTCGAAGAAGTAGCTGTGGAGTATCCCGATGTCGAAACCGCCTACAACCATGTTGATGCTGCCTGCATCTACTTCGTCGAAGATCCGACTCGCTACGAAGTTGTTGTGACCGACAATTTGTTTGGAGACATCCTCACCGACCTCGGCGGTGCGGTTGCTGGTGGAATTGGGCTTGCATCATCAGCGAATCTCAACCCAGATCGCAGCGCTCCATCACTTTTCGAACCCGTGCACGGCTCTGCTCCAGATATTGCAGGACAAGGACTGGCTAACCCAACAGCAGCAGTGCTGTCGGGTGCGATGATGCTCGAATTTTTGGGTGACGTCGAGACTGCTGAACGAGTCCGGGCGGCCTGCGACGGAATCCCAAGCAGCGGACCAACCGAAGAAATTGCTACAGCAATTCTTGGGAACATTTCTCAGGGGGCTCAATGACCGAAGAAAACAACCAACCTTCACTTGATCGTCAAGGAGTTCGTGATGTCTCCTGGCCGGAGAAGGTCGAGATTTTCGACACAACCTTGCGCGACGGGGTTCAGTTCGAAGGCATCTCGGTCTCTTCTGACGACAAACTAAAAGTGGCTCGACAACTCGACCATCTCGGGGTTCATTGGATTGAGGGTGGGTGGCCAGGTTCCAACCCTAAAGACGAAGAATTCTTCCAACGCGCCGCGACTGAACTCGAACTCAACAACTCCCAACTCGTGGCATTTGGATCAACCCGTCGGCCTAAAGGCCGAGTAGACGAAGACCAAACCTTGTCTTCTCTGGTCGAAGCTGGAACTTCTACCGTTTGCATAGTCGGAAAATCATGGGATTATCACGTTACGGAGGCGTTGCGGCAGCCTTTAGACGAAGGTGTCGCAATGGTTGGCGACTCTGTCGAATTCTTGAAGGCTGAAGGCCTTCGCGTGTTCTTCGATGCAGAACATTTCTTCGATGGATACAAACGCAACCCGGAGTTCTCTCTTCAGGTTCTCGAAGCGGCAGCGGTTCAGGGAGCTGACTGCCTGGTTCTCTGTGACACCAACGGTGGATCATTACCTCACGAAGTCGAGAAAATCGTAGCTGACGTCGTACGACACTTCGATGGTGTCCAAATTGGAATGCACACCCAAAACGACACAGGCTGCGCAGTTGCCAATGCGGTGGCGGGCGTAGTTGCTGGCGCCACGCATGTGCAAGGAACAATCAATGGGTACGGAGAGCGAACCGGTAACTGTGACAACACGGTACTGGTGCCGAATCTTACGTTGAAGATGGGGATCGAGACTCTGCCTGAAGAGCGCATTGAGAGACTGACGTCGGTGTCGCACCATGTGGCTGAGCTAATGAACATGCCCCCACAACATCAGCAGCCGTATGTCGGCACATCAGCATTCGCTCATAAGGCCGGTCTACACACCAGTGCAATTGCTCGGCGACCCGATAGCTATGAACACGTAGATCCGTCTGCTGTTGGAAACAGCACGAGGTTCTTGTTGGGTGACCTGTCAGGCCGCGCATCAGTCGAACTAAAGGCTGAACAGTTAGGTATAGAAATTGAAGACAAACAAATGGTCGAAGTCGTAGAAGAAATGAAACGGCTAGAACATGAGGGTTACCACTTCGAAGTAGCGGACGCCTCACTAGAACTGATGATGCGGCGGGCTGCTGGGGAAGAGTTCAACTATTTCGATGTTGAATCATTCCGCGTGTTGGTGGAACGAGGACAAGATCGACAATTTGACACCGAAGCGACCCTACGAATAGTTGTGGACGGAGAACGTATGATCACCGTGGGAGAAGGCGACGGGCCAGTCAATGCTCTCGACAACGCCTTCCGGAACGCAGTGATTGATATATATCCTGAACTATCTGAAGTTCACCTCACCGATTACAAAGTACGCGTCCTCGACACCAATCGCGGAACTGGCGCCGTGACCCGGGTATTAGTAGACAGCGCCGACTCAGAGTCGACATGGACCACTATTGGAGTATCCGAGAACATTATTGAAGCTTCGTGGCTCGCTCTTCGCGACGCATTGGTCTATGCGCTTTACCGGCACCGCGCACAGGGCGACAGTTCTCTAAACTGATCTTCTATGGCAGCTCCCCGACACGTACCCTTGCCGCCGAGGGAAGAAGCGAGCACCTATCGGTCGCCCAATGTTGTCCCGTCAAGCTGGGTGAATCGTCGCCCCGGAGATCTTGACTCAGTGCAGCCAAGTGGCGGTTCGTTGGGCCACCAAGGCCCCGACCAAGGTTACGCGTTGCGTCTTTGTCGGAGTTTCAGAGAACAGCTTCACATCACCGAACATGAACACCTAGATGATGTTGAACGTGGATGCGTTCAGATAGCTCTCAAGAGGGCATCCATATTCGGCCGGGCGCCGATAGTTCATGACCTGGAGATGGCATACCGAATCTGGGGTTTTCTTGATGCCTCTGCAGATACGGAACTACTCAGACAGCGGTCCCGGCTTTTTGAAGGGCTATCAGGGTCGCATCACTACTCAGAGGTGCGCCATCTAGTTGCCGCTGTTCCGACTAGAACCTTAAAGATGTCACCCAGCGACTTGGAAGAGCAGTATTCGACCGACTGGACGTCACTATTGGAGTTGTCATGAACGACCCAACACCTGATCGTGAATTACTTCGTCTTCATAGACGTGCATGTACAGATTTTGCTGCCCGCATGCGATTGCCAGCCTGGGAACACCTCCCTATGCCGTTAGCTGCTCCCATGAACGACCTGACAGTAGGTGACTTGCTCTGTCAGGTAGCCAACGGAAACCTATCGACTGCTGCCGAATTAACAGGGCAAGTCGTTCCAGAATCGGTTGACCTTGGAACCGAACCCACCAAAGTTGTTGTCGAATCGATCCGGACAGTCTTAACTGTCGCCTCAGCATTGGATCACCAATCGGGCTTCAGCCCCAAACGTCGGCAGTTGCTGTGGCAGCGAATAGTGGAACTCACCGTGCTCGGCTACGACCTCCAGCAGGCCATCAGGGCTGGGACAGGATTAGATGACCTTCTTGTCGACCGGATATCTGTGATTGAGCCTGATGTCACTGTGTGGCCATCACTCGAGTCACTCGACTTCGATATATCGACGCCACCGGTACTGCGTCTCCTGGCCCAACATGGACGCCCCTCAGGTCTCTGGGTCGACCCTTCTGACCCCTCCTGTGGCACCGGACAGTGCTGAGTGAGCAGATCCCCGACGCAGCGTGGCTTCGGATTCATCAAATTGCCACAGCCGAAGTGGATTACCGAATCCGGCAAATTCTCCCCGAGTATTGGGAAGCATCAACCCCATGTGACGAATGGGATGTGTACGACCTAGTAGCTCATTGTGTCGTCGAAAATATGCGCGCATCTCGCATCCTTGAAGGCGCCCCATTTGAAGACGTCATGTCCATTACTGCCGAAGTAGCGGTTGAAGATCCCGAAATGGCGTGGGAAGTTTCGTGGCGAAATGTCGTTGCAGCATTCGCGGATGCTGACATAGAAGGACAGGTTGAACTAGGAGAGCAAGCGATACCAACTATCGAATTCCTTCGAATTCGGACCTGTGATCTGGCAGTTCATGCGTGGGATTTGGCTGTCGGACTAGGTGTAGATGACCGGATTGATGATGAGGTGGTGTCGGCTGCACTTGTTTGGGCCCGGGAGCGACGAGACCAAATGGCGCAGATGCCAGAACTCTTCGACCCGTCAAGATCCTCTTCTCCCGGCGCAGATGATCAAACTCAACTGTTAGAGATCTTCGGCAGGGAAGTCTGAACGAGCCAAATACTCTCGTACCCTCAAGCATGTGAGTACCACTCGTCTTCGTTTCGCCCCAGCCCCGACGGGATCCCTTCATCTCGGCTCAGCGCGCACAGCACTATTTAATTGGCTTGTAGCGCAAGGGTCAGGAGGCCAGCTGATCCTTCGGATCGAAGACACCAATGCCGAGCTCACCCGGCCAGAGCTAATTGACAATATCTACCGATCTCTGGAATGGCTCCAAATTGGCTTTGACGGCGAACCGGTTAGGCAGAGCGAACGAACAGATTTGTACAACGATGCCGTTGAAGGATGGATATCGGACGGGCTGGCCTATGTCGATGACGGGGCGGTCCGTTTTCGTGTCCCATCTGAAGGCACCACATCGTGGAATGACACTGTTCGAGGAACCGTCATTTTCGAAAACCAACACATTGAAGACTTCGTCGTGAGAAGGGCGGACGGTACGGCCACCTTCTTCACCGCAAATGCGGTTGATGACTTCGATTTAGGGATAACCCATGTCGTGAGGGGAGAGGATCTTGTCAATGTGACCCCCAAGGTGATAATGCTGCGACAAGCTCTTGGAGCCCAGGACATGCCCGAGTTCGCGCACTTGCCGTTAATTGTGAACGAACAACGAAAGAAGCTTTCAAAACGACGAGACGACGTTGCTCTCGAGAGTTATCGAGAACGAGGTGTTCTAGCAGCCGCAATGGTTAATTACTTGGCCTTACTTGGCTGGGGCCCACCTGATGATATTGAAGTGCGCCCAATCGAAGAAATAGCTGCATTGTTTCAGTTGGCAGACGTCAATCCATCTCCCGCAATGTTTGATGTCAAGAAGTTGGAATCGATTAATGGCGACTACATCCGTGCGATGACACAAGAAGAATTCTCTGAGGCTTTAACTCCTTGGCTGAAGAACGAGATCTGGGGTTCCTCTGTTGATCATGACCGGTTGTCGCAAGTGGCTCCTCTGGTGCAGGAACGCACTCGCGTGTTGTCCGAAGGGCCACCGCAGTTAGATTTCTTTTTTCTCGAAACACCTGAAATTGATCAAAGTGCTTGGGAGAAGGTTATGACGACAGCTGAAGCGCCATTAATTCTCGAATCCGCGAAAATGGCGTTTGCGACCCTGGAGTGGGATGTGGATGTCTTGCATGAAAGCTTGCGTGCCATAGGCGAATCACATGACATGAAGCTGGGTAAAGCTCAAGCACCGATCCGGGTGGCAGTGACCGGTCGACTGGTCGGCCCACCCTTGTTCGAATCGATGCATGCGTTGGGACGTGAAACAGTCCTAGAGCGAATTGCTGCAGCTCATACCAAACTTGGTGCGACGTAGAGCAGGCACTGGGTGCTCGCATGTGAGCGTTGTTTGTTGGCCCAAATGAGCGCGCTACCCTGACCGTTCTGCTCTACTGAGCCCATCCGATCGGGGATGGTGTAATTGGCAACACATCTGGTTCTGGTCCAGTCGTTGGGGGTTCGAGTCCTCCTCCCCGAACAAAAAACTCATCGGTTGTCGTTTTTATTGCTTAAAAATCCTTAAAATAGATAAGCGTGATCAGCGCTTTTAGTCTCTATTTGGGCTAAGAAAGCAGAACTGAAATAGTAGAAGTAGGCAAAGGAAACTTGCGCCACCGGTTCAGGCTGGTAATTTGCGCATTCGCTGGGCAGTGCGCCTATGCGTTCAAGGAGAGAGGGGGTGCAACGCGTGGCGTTGCTCGAAGTCTCAGACATAACTGTCCGATTCGGCGGAATTGTTGCGCTCGATGATTTGTCGTTCGACATGGACGAAGGACAAATTCTCGGGCTAATAGGACCGAACGGTGCAGGAAAGACCACGTTGTTTAACGTGGTGAGTCGGATCTACGACCCGACAACCGGATCAGTAACCTTTGATGGTGACGATCTGTTAGCGATGTCTGCTCACGAAATTAGTCGTGTGGGCGTCTACCGAACATTCCAGAACTTGGCGTTGTGGCCAGGAATGACCGTGATCGAAAACGTGATGGTGGGTGACCACACCAACACCAAAGCGAACGTCATGAGCTCTGCTCTTCGCCTTCCATCAATGAGGAGAGAAGAAGAAGACCTTCGAAATCGTGCATGGGCTGCGCTGGAAGAGTTAGGTCTTGAAAGCGTCGCCTACAGTCCCGCAGCCGGATTGCCGTTCGGTACCTTGAAGCGAATTGAACTCGCCCGAGCGCTTATAGCGAACCCAAGGATGATCATGCTTGATGAGCCAGCTTCTGGCCTCACCCATGCCGAGGTGGACTCGTTAGCCCAGGACATCAAAGATCTACGTGATCGCCACAACCTGACTGTGTTGTTGGTTGAGCATCACATGCGAATGGTTCTAGGTATAAGCGAAAAGCTCGTTGTACTTAACTTTGGTCGGAAAATAGCCGACGGTGACCCGGATGTCGTTCGTAACGACCCGGAGGTCATCGAGGCCTACCTAGGGAGCTCATAATGGTTGATGACGTTTTTGACGAAGTTGGCTTAAAGGCCGAAAACCTGCATGCCTCCTACGGCGCTGTTGAAGTCCTTCGAGGATTGGACTTTGAAGTAGCCGCTAAAGGCGTATCGGTGATACTGGGAGCGAACGGTGCAGGTAAGACCACGACGCTTCGAGCGATCTGCAACATGTGCTCCACTACCGGCACGGTAACCCTGGGAGATGAAGACATCACTCGAACGGGAACAGCCGAAATTGTTCGCAAGGGAGTGGCGCACGTACCTCAAGGCCGAGGCACCTTCCCCGAGTTATCCACCATGGACAATTTGATGGTCGGGGCATACACCAGAAAAGATAATGAGGTGAAAGACGACCTAGATCGTTGGTTTGAAATCTTCCCTCGTCTTTCGGAACGACGCGACCAGCTAGCCGGGTCGCTTTCTGGTGGTGAGCAACAGATGCTTGCCGTGGCTCGAGCACTCATGTGTCGGCCCAGGCTCCTTCTACTGGACGAGCCCTCATTAGGCTTGGCACCGCTCATTATCGAAGACTTATTTGAACGTTTCACAACTCTCAACAAAGAGACAGGCCTCACGATGCTTGTGGTGGAACAAAACGCGAATCTCGCTCTCGACATGGCTGACTATGGCTATGTGATTGAGTCTGGTGAGATCACGCTGTCCGGAACCGCTGACCAACTTAAGAACGATCCTGCAGTGCAGGAAGCGTACTTAGGTGCTTAAGGAGGGCAAGAAGCAATGACATGGAACTTTGATATCCTCCCGGACTTCATCTTTAACGGCCTAAGCCTCGGTGCTATTTACGGCACAGTCGCATTAGCGCTCGTACTTATCTTCAAGGCAACCACGCTGATTAACTTCGCCACAGGCGAATTAGCCATGCTCGGAGCCTTCCTGGTTTACGTGCTGCACATGGAACAGGGCCTATGGCTCTGGCTCTCAATGGCGTTAGCCATGGCGCTCAGCGCAGGGCTCGGAGTATTAATCGAACGGTCTCTTACCCGACCATTCGATCCCGCAGATCACCTGCCGGTTGTGTTGATCACGCTCGGACTGTTTCTCATTATTAACGCCGTCGCTGGTGACATATGGAACTATCAGGTTCGTATTCTCAGCAACCCATTCGGGAAATTCCCATCATGGGTTCCGAGTGTCGGCGGAGACCGGTTCGTTGAAGTATTTGGCAGCAGGCTCAAGTACCAGTCGATTGGCATCTGGCTGACTCTCGCGTTTGCGCTCTTTGTGCTTGGCTTGATTCTCAACAGAACCAAAGCTGGACTGGCGTTCCGCGCTGTTTCATCAAATGTGGAATCGGCCCGACTAGTAGGTGTTCATACCGGACGTACCTTGGGATTCGGGTGGGCTATCGCTTCCGCCTTCGGAACCCTCGGAGCTGTCCTAGTTGCGCCGCAACTGGGCGGGGTGAACCCCAACATGATGGCAACCATCCTGATTTACGCCCTCGCTGGAGCCGCCCTAGGCGGCCTCGACAGCCTTGGCGGAGCAGTCCTTGGTGGAATCCTTGTCGGCCTAATCCAAGCTGTCCTCGTTACATGGGGCGGCGTCGTGGTCTTCGGCCAGCTCTACATGTCGATCCTGCAGCTCGCTGCAGCGTTCCTCATCATCCTTATCGTCCTACTGTTCCGACCATCGGGCCTATTCGGTACCCGACGGGTCGAACGCGTCTAACCCAACAACAACAAGAGGAGTTTCAAAATGAGTGCACCACTGGTTGTCGTTGCAAAAGGCAGCAAAGAACACAAAAGATGGCAAAACGTTCAGTGGCTCTACCTAGCAGGCTTCCTGCTACTAACCCCACTGGTCCTACAACCATTCGAAATCGGCAAAATGAACCGGGCCTTGATCATGAGTGTCGCCATCTTGGCGGTCAACCTGGTCGTGGGTTTCAACGGAATGTTGGCCCTCGGACACTCAGCTTTCATGGGTATCGGAGCGTTCGTCACGGCCTCCATGGTCCAAGACGAAAACTGGGACTATTGGCAAGTTCTACCTGTAGTACTGATAGTTGGCTTCATCATGGGAGTGGTCATCGGCCTTCCCGCTCTCAGAGTGAAAGGTTTATATCTCGCTCTCGTGACGATTGCTCAAGCAGCGGTCTTCCCGACTTTGGTCAACATCGATGAACTTGGCATCGCAAAGAGAACAGGTGGTCCCAACGGCAAGGGAGTCTCCGAAGAAGTCATAGCCCCCAGTTATCTGGAATGGTTACCAGGCGTTGATGGAGCTCGCGGTGGTTCCGCCTACCGGTACTGGGTCATCGTCTTGATGTTGGGTGTCACTTTGCTGTTGATCACCAACTATCTACGAAGTCGACCTGGTCGAGCTGTGCTAGCGATTCGTGACAACGAAGCTGGCGCAGCGGTATATGGCGTCAACCTTCCGGTAGTTAAAACGGCGAACTTCGCGATTAGCGCCTCACTCGGATCATTAGCTGGCCTGATGTGGTGCCTAGACAAGGGTTTCGTGGCTGGCCAGGACTTCACATTCCTCCTCGCTATTGACCTCATCATCGGTCTAGTACTTGGTGGAGTTGGAACGATTCAAGGCTCATTGGTTGGCGGATTGTTCGTGGTATGGGTCAATGACCTTACGAAGAGAATTTCAGTACCGCTGGGTCTATACACCCTGAACGGTGACGGTCCACTGGCCAAGGCAATTTTCGGTCTGATTCTTATTCTCTTCACATTCTTTGCACCAGGTGGAATTGTTTCACTGGCGAGGATGGTTTCGGACAAGCTGATTAAGGTCGTTCCTTTGACTCCATCGGGGGTACCGATCGAACCGCTGGACAGTTTTGATCCCGGTATGGAATCGACGAGAGCCGATGCTGCAGTGAAGTTGGCGGTCATCCCGCCTGTGCTGCTGGCAGCGGGCTGGTTGCTCATGGCAGTCAATAACCTGATTGTCGGGGTGCTTGCCTTCGGATTGCGCATGACCATTCTGCTGGCGCCAGTGGCAATGCTTGTTGGTTCCAACGAGTTGAAAGCTCACGCTGCAGGTAACCGGCCTGACTCAGTTGCAGGTCCAGCTAATATGGCTCGCCTCTTGGGTGGGCTTGGCACACTGTTTGTTGTTGTGTATGCAGTTCAGCGTTTCGTTCTGACCTACTAATTCACACAAACTAGTAACGGTTTTTTCGGGGGTGGCGAAAGCCACCCCCGAAACGCGACTTCAGTCGGAAGTTCTTGCTACGGTCACTCTGTCTTTTGTTATGGATTATGTTCTCCTGCTCCAACGAATTTTCGATGCGCTGTTCAACAGCGCTATCTACTCGTCTTTGGCGTTAGCCCTTGTCATCATATTTAGGTCAACCGGCTTGCTGAATTTCGCGCAAGGCGAAATGGCTACGTTCACCGCATATATCGCATTTGTTCTGTTGTCCGGTCCTCAACCTCGACTGACGGGTGGTGGTCTTGCCGGCATTATTCCCGGGGTCCCTTTCACGATCCCTCTGGCCATTATCGGAGCTGTCATATGTGGAATGGTTGCGGGTGCTGCGACTGAACGTGCTCTCATCAGACCTCTTGGCGGAGCGTCAGATTTAGCGTTGGTTAACATAACTATTGGTTTACTGCTGGCCGTTAACTCTCTCATGGCCCAGTGGTGGGGAACCGGCCCACGGTTCTTTCCCGCGGTTTTCCCCTCGGGGGCTGGCCAACATTTCCTGATCTTTGGCGCGCGCCTTCGTTACTCAACCGTTGGGGTGTGGGCGATACTTCTGTCGGTACTCGTTCTCCTTGTCTTGTTGCTGCGCCACACCCGAGCCGGCTTGGCCTTCAGAGCAGTATCGATCAGTCCCTCCAACGCCGAACTCGTAGGTATTCGCGTCGGCCAGACATTGATGTACGGGTGGGCACTCGCATCAGGGTTCGGAGCGCTCGCAGCATGTCTCAGCGCGAACTCGGTTTTGCTTGAACCAAGCATGATGCTGAGAGTTCTCGTGTATGCCTTTGCCGCGGCGACGCTCGGAGGACTGGACTCACCCAAAGGCGCATTGGTTGGTGGCCTTATCATCGGTTTGAGCCAGACGCTGATACCGGCATATGTACCGTTTATCGGTTTTGAGTTAAGCGTGCTCCCAGCTCTCTTATCGATGGTAGTTATTTTGTTGATTCGCCCAGCGGGCCTATACGGAACCAGACGGATAGAACGGGTCTGATGAATACAGCGGAGCGACGTGTCAGCCGAAAGAGTGCTTTCGGCATAGCTGTACTTTGCGTGGCTTTGGCCGTCATTCCATTCCTCACGTCAACTACCAGCCTGAGACAGGCCACCCAAATCATTGTGAGCGTCCTAGCGGTACTTGGAGTCAATGTCGCCACCGGCTATGGAGGCATGATCAGTCTGGGACACGGAGTTTTTGTCGGCGTTGGAGCGTTCGCGACTGGTTATTACGTTGATGATCTTTCGATGCCGTGGCTCCTAGCGATAGTTCTGGGAGCCGCTACTGCAGGCGTGTCCGGAGCTCTCGTGGGTCTTCCTGCGTTGAGGATCAAAGGAATCCACTTGGCTCTAGTCACTCTTGGGTTGGCAATTGTGTTCCGGCCATTGAGTAAAAGATTCCCGTCGATTACCGGTGGTGTCAGCGGCCGTTCAATTGACGCCCGATTTGATGCTCCGGGCTGGTGGCCCGGAGACACCCGGATGGCTTCATCGGTCTACAGGTACCTGTTTTGTGTGCTTGTCGTGCTGCTGGCCTTGTGGGCTACCTGGAACGTTGTCAATAGCCGCTTTGGGCGCTCTATGAGAGCACTGCGAGACAACGACACAGCAGCTGCTGTCTATGGGATCGACCTTGTTTCTGCTCGCGTCACAACTTTTGCCATAAGCGCAGGCTTAGCAGGACTGTGCGGAGCCCTTCAGGTTGTGTTGGTGCCGTTCGTTTCACAAGACAAGTTTCCCGCACAGGAGTCGCTCGTCATTTACGCGTCAGCCGTCGTCGGTGGATTAGGAACGATATGGGGTTCTGTGTTGGGGGTTATTGCTCGTACCGTCGTCGGAAAAGCTGGTGCCGTTGTCGCCGGCTTTGATGGGTTAGGCCCTATAGGAGAGTTTTTTGATCTGTTAGACGAATCAGCGTTTGTCTTCGGCCTTGGCTTAATTGTGTTGACGTTCTTATTCCCTCACGGTCTTGCCGGCATCCGCCAAAAAGACCGAGTACGTGGGTGAACGAAATCTCGGCTGGTGTCGTCATAGGCGCTGATCGATATGCTGGCCCTTCGCTCGGGGGTCTAGATCCCCGACCCGGTCCCCATCGTCTAGCGGCCTAGGACACCACCCTCTCAAGGTGGCGGCACGGGTTCAAATCCCGTTGGGGATGCCAAATGTTTTTCGGACCGACGTTTTCTGGACTGAGTCGAAAGCTAAGTCGGGATGACCGCCTCGGAGAAAGCGGTAAGGTCATTTCTCTAGTTACCTAGAGAAGTTCACGAATATGAACGCATGGCACCGACACCTTCCCAGAGGGTCAGAACAGTCCGAAGTCGACCTCTTAGCCGGGGCCACACTTCCGTCTGTCTGGGTCAGCCAATGGCGCGAAGAACCGCAACGAGATGTCATCCACGACCCCGAAATAGGTTGGGTACATGGACAAGAGCTTTTAGACCGTTCAGAGGTCGTTGCACGACAGCTGGGACATGCAGGCGTGGAACCAGGCGATCGTGTCCTCCTCAGTGCCACGAGCTCTGTAGAACTCGTTGTAGCTCACGTAGCGATCTTGAGGTTAGGTGCGGTCGTAATGCCCACCAATGGTGCCTACCGTGCTGAGGAAGTCCAACACGTGGTATCCGATGCCAGACCCAAGGTTGCAATCGTTGAGCAGCCCGAATGGAGTGAGTGGATTCACTCAGCTGACCCAAGTGTTGTAGTGACATCGCCATCCGTGGAGTTGGAGATAGGACCAACCACCCGTTTGGATCGAACCGAAACTGCCGATCCTGCCTTGATCGGTTACACGTCGGGCACAACAGGTCGACCCAAAGGCGCTGTGCTATCACACGGCAATCTCCTGGCGTCTGTTCGAGGCCTAGAGATAGCGTGGCGTTGGACTAGCGACGACACCCTAATTCTCGCGTTACCGCTGTTTCATATGCATGGTCTAGGAGTGGGCTTGCATGGATCGTTAGCAGTTGGGGCCAAAGCGGTTCTACTACCGGAGTTCAATGTGGATGAAGTGCTGGATTCGATAAAAACCTTCGAAGCAACGATGTTCTTTGGAGTTCCTACCATGTACAGCAGGTTGCTTGAATCTCCCAAAGCGAACGAGCTTGGCCAACTTCGGTTGTGTGTATCAGGTTCAGCACCTTTGGCGGCTGAACTTCACCAAAGTATCCATCGAGTGACGGGCCAACATGTTCTGGAACGATATGGCATGACTGAAACGGCGATGCTGGTTTCTAATCCGTATGAAGGAGAGCGACGACCGGGTTCGGTAGGGTTTCCGCTACCTGGAGTAGAGGTGCGACTTGAAGGAGATCCAGCAGAAATCCAAGTCAAAGGACCCAATGTTTTTTCAGGATATTGGGAACGCCCCGATGAAAATACTGAAGCATTCATTGATGGTTGGTTCCGCACTGGTGACCTTGGTGCAGTAGACCCGGAGGGCTACCTGTCCATCGTTGGGAGGGCGAAGGAACTTATTATTTCCGGAGGATTCAACGTCTACCCAAGGGAAGTTGAAGACGTAATTTCGGAGTACGACCCGATCCGAGAATGTGCTGTAGTCGGGATCCCAGACGAGGAGTGGGGAGAAGTTGTCGTAGCTTTTGTGGTAGCAGATCGGAAAATAAAGGATGAAGAAATCAAGGACTTCGTTGGTGAGCGATTAGCGCATTACAAGCGTCCTCGACGGACGTACACGGTGGAAACATTGCCCACAAATGCTCTGGGAAAAATACAGAAGCATCGTTTGATCGGACAGATCGAAACTTAAGCAAAGCTTTCGCGCACGTCGCCAACGGCGATGCGTGAAGCATCGGCATCTTCGTCGTCAAGTTGGCTGTTGCTAGACCTTTCTGACTCAACGCGCTTGACGTAATGCTCAACTTCCTTGCGGACCTGAGATTCATCCCATCCCAATTCCTCGGCCATCAACTGAGCAACTTGGAGAGCGGAATCGGTGCCTCGGTCCCAAGTCTCGACTGAGAGCCGAGTGCGTCTCGTCAGTACGTCTTCTAAATGCAACGCAGCTTCGAATCGGACGGCGTGAATAACTTCGGCCCGGAGATAAGGCAGGTCAGGGTCTATCAGTCCCCCCAGTGATTCATCGGCGGTGATTAGATCGAGTACTTCATTGATTCGATCACCATGACGGGAAATCAAATGATTGACACCGGCGAGGGGCACTCCAGATTTCAGCGCAATTTCTGCAGCACGGGTGCGCACTTGTTCATAATTGTGGGCTCCGATTAGTGGTAGCTCAGCAGTCGGAGATCTCGAGAGGTTACGACCCTGATCGCTGCCTACTGCATCAATAGTGTCAAGCGCCATAACTCGATACGTGGTGTATTTGCCACCCGAAATTGAGACAAGGCCCGCTGTGGAAATCGTCACTGCATGTTCGCGGCTGAGTTTGCTTGTTGTAGCAGCATCACCCTGGAGTAAAGGGCGAAGACCTGCATACACGCCAACGACATCCCGGACTGTTAGGGGATTTTCGACCACTCGATTCAAAGTCGTCAATAAGTAATCTATGTCTTTCTTACTCGCTGCAGGATGTGCACGATCAAGCTGCCAATCGGTGTCAGTTGTTCCGACTATCCAATGTGTACCGGACGGAATAATAAAGAGCACACTTTGCGACGTGCGAAGAATCAGACCTGTTTCGAGATTGATGCGGTCTCGCGGAATTACGAGGTGGATTCCCTTCGAGGCTCTAACTCTTGAGCTGTCCTCGCCTGCAAGATTCTCGATGTCGTCGCTCCACACGCCCGTGGCATTGACCACGGTCCCGCACGAGACCTTCAGTTGCCGGCCGGTTTCGAGACATTTGACCAAAGCGCCGCAGACTCGACCTTCGGAACTAATGAGATCCGTGACTTTGGTCGAGGTAAGAATCGATGCGCCGAACTGAGCAGCGGTGCGCGCAACAGAAACTACGTAGCGAGCATCATCGACATAAGCATCGGAGTACACGATGGCTCCCTTATGAGCATTGCGCGCTAACCCAGGTGCTTTGCTTTGGACTTGCTTGCGACTCAAGTGTCTGTGTCGGGGGAGAGAATTACCTCCGCGAACAGCCATTAGGTCGTACAGGGCGATTCCTATGCCTGCATAGAGGCGTTCTCCTAGGTTTCGCAGCGGGTATAGAAAGTCGACTTTATTGATCAAATGGGGAGCTATTTGAGAAATTAAGAGGTTTCTCTCCGAGAGGGCTTCCCTGACAAGACCAAACTCGAATTGTTGCAAGTAGCGCAATCCACCATGAATCAGCTTGCTCGAACGGCTAGAAGTTCCGGAAGCCAAATCCCGCTGTTCGACAACGGCAACGGTCAACCCTCTGGCGGCGGCGTCGAGGGCACACCCAATCCCAGTTACGCCACCTCCAATAACCAAAACATCTAGGTGTTCTGTCTCTAGACGCCGCAAGGCGTCATGGCGGTGCAGGGGTCCCAGATCATCGTTGGGAACATTCAGTTGATCTGGAGGAGTTAGACCGTCATCCACAACAGCAGGTTAGGGCTTCAAAAGATCGAACAATCTCATCTGGCTGGAATCTAGAGTCTTGGGAAGTGGATAAGAACGAACGCATATGGAAGCTGCTGATGTATCTGCGGGCCTGTCCGGCTCCTGTGAGTTGGACAGAGATCGTCCGCGATACAGATTTGTACATCGATGATGGTTCGAGTTCCAAGAAGACGTTTGAACGCGACAAGAAAGATCTACGCGAATGTGGCATCTCCATTCACACCGAAAATATTGGTGGTAACGACGAGGCAGCTGGAGGCACTCGATATGCGATAAGAGACGCTGACGTCTTCTTGAACCTTGACCTCTCCGATAGTGAGAGTCTGGCGATTGAGATGGCAGCATCGATGGTTCAATTTGATGCAGCTTGGGAGATAGACGCATTAGCAAAACTGGGAGCTGGAACTTTACCGACAGCGCCTCCGCTCAGAGCACAGTTGAGTGCCCCCGACGAACTAGTAGCTCTGCACGATGCCGTTGACCGGAACTGCCTCATTAGTTTCGTCTATGGAGGGCAACCCCGCGAAGTCGAACCAGTCTTGGTGTTTTGGAGGCAAGGAGGGTGGTATCTACACGGTCATGAGGACGGAACTACCAAAAACTTCAAGGTAGAACGACTCCAAAGCTCGGTCACGGTCGGCACAGCTGGCTCAGCCCCTAATCACCAAATGCCTGACCCTGCTGAAGCGATGGCGAAGGACCCATTGCTGCATGGCCCAGAGAGTGGTCTTGTCGCACAGGTACTGATTGACTCGCTTCTAGCTAGACAGGTCGAACGTGACCGCGGGGGAGTAATTGAGCGTCGAGCAGATGGGTCAGTGGTAATTGAGGTTGAGGTTCGTAGCCCTGGGGCTTTCCGATCATGGCTTTTTGGTATGGGGGACCATGCGGTAGTTCTTAGCCCCCCAGAAATGGTCGATGACGTAGTCACATGGCTTAAGGCTTTAGCGAGCGCACGGTGAGAAAGAGGCGCACGAATGATGCTCGTTTAGCGTTGCAATTGGCGATGATGCTGTGGGCTTATGAGCACCAGCCGGTGAGCGTCTCAGAGGTAGCTAACCACTTCGGACTTGATTCAGATGATGCCTACAGTGAGCTTTACCCCTTGCAGGGAATAGAAGTAGCAGTGAATGAGGAGTTCCACAATCTAGGTGTCGTCGTTGATGATGATGGAGAGATCTTTTTCGATATCAACCCGTTGTTCGGGCGCCCTCGCAAACTTGACCGTAGCGAAGCTCTCGGTCTTCTTGCCGTAGCGAATGCTGCTCTTGGGTTACCAGGTACCAACGTTGAAGCACTGAAGACAGGGGTTTCGAAACTTGAGCGAGCCCTAGGTGTCGGGTCATCCTTGGCAATAGATATTCAAGACCCCGAATTCCTCAAAGTTGTTGAGCGGGCCACAAGGGATAACGAATGCATCCAAATCGAGTACTACGCCAGGTGGGCGGATGAGGTATCGGTCCGAACAGTGGAACCCTATGAAACACTCAACGTGTCTGGTGATTGGTACTTACGTGCCCATTGTCGACTTCGAGACGATCACCGAACCTTCCGTGTGGACCGTATCGAAGCCGTCGAATTGACTGGAGAGACACACACTCGATCAGATCCCGGGCATGAAGCCTTTACCGGGGAAGAACAAGCTCCCGTGGTCACGATCGAAATGCCAAGCAGTTCTCGATGGATGATTGAACCGTTAGAAGCCGTAGTCATAGAGGACGAAGAGGAACTGGTAGTCGAAATACCAGTTTCGAGCACCATCTTCCTTGAACGCTTATTGCTCCGACTTGGACCGGATGCACGTGTTGTGAGTGAAGGGTCGTTCGGCGATCTTGCTTCCGTTGCGGCTAGACGACTACTGAGTCGCTACGAGAAACCGTGACAGCAGACTAGGGTCCGGCCATGCTCAGACTTCGTTCCCGATGCCGGTCAGTTGTTGGCAGAGCGATCCGAAGTATCTCCAAGATGCTTAATCGAACAGCATCGATTGGCCCCAACGATCATGCTGCTCGCTTCTATAAGCAGTTCGGGCGCGGATCGATAATTAACTGGCCCACAGGAAACATGTACGGAGAACGTTGGATAAGCATTGGCGAAGACACGATGATCGCCGCTGATGTGACCTTGTCGGCCGGAATGGTGCCCAACCAAGAGATGATGACTGATCCAGTCGTCATCATTGGAGATAGATGTTTGATAGGTCGCGGAAGCGCGATCGTTGGTCACTATCGCATTGATATAGGCGACGACGTTTTTACTGGAATGAACGTTTACATAACTGACCAAAATCATGGCTATGAAGATCCAGATACACCGATAGGGATTCAAGACCCGCACGACGATCCCGTAGTGATAGGCGACGGAAGTTGGATCGGATCTGGAGCTGTAGTGCTACCCGGAGCTCGAATTGGCAAACATTGTGTCGTTGCCGCGAACTCTGTAGTGAGAGGAACGTTTCCTTCACACTCGGTTATTGCAGGAGTCCCAGCAAAGGTGGTGCGAGCCTATGACGGAACGAAATGGGAACGGCCGAAAAACTGAATCAGCTAGTCGAGTTGTCAACTAGGTCTACTACTACGGCCCAGTGATCGGAAGCTGTTACTCCGTCAACAGGCTCAACTCCCGCTAGATGCGCAGATTCGATGTTGCCCAATGGGGCTGGACGAGGCCACGAAACAAAGACATAGTCGAGTCTGCGTTGCGGCCAAGTGGCTTCGGCCAGGTAGGGGTTTTTCTTATCCCACGTCCAGCCAGGAGTGTCATTACATTGAGGCCAAGCGTCCGTCATGGCTAAACCTTCAACAGGAGTAGGCGCTTCCCCTGTGATCATTCGAATCTCTGCCGAGTTTGGGGTCGCATTGAAGTCACCGGCTAGTAGAACAGGGTGACTTTCAGGGTCATGTTTGGAGGCAACTAACTCAAAAATAGTTTTGACTTGCTCTTGTCGTCGTTGGCTTTGATCAAATCGGTAATCCAAGTGAGTGCAGACAACGGGTATATGAGTTCCATGTCGATCCAGAAGAGCCGACAGGGCCCACCGCGCTCCGGGACCGTCGGTAGGTGGTAGTTGAATAGATTCGGTTTCAATAATCGGGTACTTACTCAAGATTGCGTTGCCGAAGGAGTGGCCCTTCCACCAGCGTTCAGGTGTTCTGACGTAATGCATTCCAAGTACTTTGGCGAGTTCATCTGCTTGGTCTGGTCCGTTTTCAGAACTCCAGACCTCCTGCATGCAGACGACGTCAGCGTCGAGGGCCTCTAACGTGCGTGAAATAGCCGGTTGCCGAGGTTCCCAGTCTCCGAACCGCCACCACAAGTTCCATGTAACTAAGCGCACCTTGTCACCGTATCTGGGTCTTTGAGGCTTGGTTGGGTGAATGCGGGCAATCTCAACCGGTTGAGCGCCCCAGACCTTTCTGCACCCCCATCGGGCTTACCGAATAGTTCTGAGTGTCCCATCATGCCCGTACACTCGCCGACAAGGCTTAAGGTGACATGACTCATCGACGATTCATCAACAAACTCAGGGAGGAGTTGAGGTGACAGGGAATCGACAACGCACTTCAACTTCGTCATTTGGAGTTTCTCGACGCGAAGGACACGACTCGTCAGCGTTTTATGCCCGATTCAATCCGCCAGTCCTGTCTAGCGATGAAACCGTTAACCCGGTCCCTGATTTAGGAGACGGATGTTTAGAAGGTGACTCGCGAGACATGCATCACCTTCCGGACTCGAGTATCGCTTTGGTTGTGACCTCACCTCCCTATTTCGTGGGCAAGGAGTATGAGGACTCAATCGCCGCCGATGCTGATGAACGAGTTCCCACTACATATTTTGAATATCTCAGCATGCTTGATTCAGTCTTCTCTGAATGTGTCCGGGTTATGGAACCTGGTGGACGGATAGCTGTCAACGTCGCGAATCTTGGCCGTAAGCCGTATCGCAGCCTGTCTGCGGACGTAATTCGAATCCTTGAAGATTTAGGGTTACTTCTCCGTGGTGAAATTATTTGGCAGAAGAGCCGCGGGAGTAGCGGTTCCTGCGCCTGGGGTTCATTTAGAAGTGCAGCGAACCCAGCGTTGCGAGACACAACTGAGCGGATAATAGTTGCTAGTAAAGGTCGTTTTGATAGAGCGAAGTCGCCCGCGGCAAGAGCCGAACTGGGCCTTCCGCATAAGAGCACGCTGCCGACCGACGAATTTATGGAAGCAACGCTTGATGTGTGGGATATGCACGCTGAGAGCGCCCGGCGGGTGCGACATCCCGCACCATTTCCTGTGGAACTACCGCGCCGCCTGATCGACCTATACACCTTTGAAGGAGACGCTGTTCTAGACCCTTTTATGGGGTCGGGATCAACGCTTGTGGCTGCTGCCTTGACAGACCGTCGCGGGGTTGGATATGACCTAGACCCGACCTACGTAGATGTTGCTCGTGAACGCATCAACGCCGCTCGTGCGAGGGTTTGGGCCCATCGACAGCCACCCGGCGAACAGCCACCCTTGCCTGAGATTGCTGAGGCCTTAGCCGAGGTGACCGATGAGGAAATAGCAGCTGAAGATTCCCAACGGCGAGCAACTCAAGAAGGAAAGAAAGCTCAAGACATCGCAATCGACCTCTTGGAGAGAAGCGGCTTCACCTTGCTACAAAAAGACGCAAAGGTCCCTCGGGCCGGAGTTCAGTACAACTTCAAAGTCGAGGACGCTAGCGGCGCCGAATGGTGGATAGATGTTTCTGGGGCCTTTACGACGGTACGACCCGGTTTGTTGCGTATCGACACGATCTGGAAAACCTTGGGAAGAGCGTCGGTGCTAAAGGCCCATGATGCTGCAGCAAGAATCCTGGTTCTCACCGCCCACTTGCCTAGACCTGGTAGTGAAGGGGATAAAGCCCTCAGAGCAGTTGGTCCTTACACAGTTTTCGACGCGATACCCATGTTTGACGAAGAAGCAGTGGAACGCTTGATCTGTTATGCCAACGGTGGAATGAGCGAACCACTACCCGGTTTTTGGAAAGCTAAAGAAATTACTTCTGGTATGAGCTAATGCCTGGAGTCGCTTACGCCGTTGTGAGATCTGAACCTCCTCAAGTGTTCCTCGCAGATGATGTGGATGTACTCCATCGGGTTCTCGCAACCGAGTTGGTCGCACGCACGCCAGCTGATGTTCTGAGCGCTGCTGACACTGAAAGGGTCAAGGAGGCACTCCTTGATGAGCGCTGGGGTGACGCTGTGCTGGCCTGGATTGACTTAATGGGAACCGAAGTCGACGTGTACACCCATTTGCATGTGTATACAGAAAACGATTTGCCAGCCGATCTCATAGGCGCCCAGATCCAGTTTGCACCTCTATTCCGGGAGTCCTCACAACCAAGCATCTAGGCAATAATTGCGGAAATAATGACACGTAAGGAAATAGCAGTTAGCGCAAAACGGAAGAGATGCCCGAACAGGACTTCGCTAAGCCTCTTCAGGACCCGAGTACCGAACCAGGTGCCAACAATCACCGCGCCGATTCCGATAGCTAGCAAAGCTAACTGATCTAGATACGCGAATCCGTCCCCCGTAAAGAGGATCACTTTCGCCAAATGCCCAAACGTTTGAGCCATAGCGAAAGTGGCCACCATGGCTGTTCGAAGAGGCAGTTCAGCTCTGAATACAGGCGCAATAGCAGGGCCAGTGACGCCAAACGGAATGTTGAGAAACCCAGCGATCGCGCCAAGGGGGATGAAAGCTCGACGGCCACTACCGAGGACTGAGGCGATCTTCCCCAGACCTTGAGGCCACCATACAAATACCAACGCAAACGCAGCTATAAGAATTCTGCCCACATTTACTGGAAAGACACCGGCGACCAGGAGCCCAGCTACACCCGCTGGTAGCAAAAGAAGAGCGAAGCGCCAAACAACCGCCCACTCGACGTCATCTCGCAAAATGACAGCCCGAGAAGAATTTGAAGCAAGCTGGATTACTGCGTGAATCGGAATTACTTCAAGGGGATTCAGGAACTGAAGTAGGACCGCCATCAGCAAAATACCACCGCCTAGGCCGGCGATCGCCGCAATTGCTGAGCCTATGAGAGCTGCCACCCCCACTAGACAGAGTTCTAATCCTGACACTTAGTCTCCCGATGAGGAACGGTTGTGAGGTTGAGATACATAGAGGGATTGAAAATAGCTTCCAGACCCGCTAGATGACATATTGCGACCATAATGCCTTAAAAGCCCGGAAATACTTGACCTGACGCCCTAAGGAGAGTCAAATAACACCGATGACATTCGCGTCTGGCGCGCGGATGTTCGGCGATGAGGAGACTCACATGGCCAATATGTCCAAATCCGACGTGCTTTCCGCTGTAGCTGGTAGTGCTGGCTGCACTAAAGCGGATGCTGAGGCGGTAGTTGAAGCGTTCTTCGGATGCGTGGAAAGTGCTGCTAAGGCTGGCAATGCCGTTGCTTGGCCCGGCGTGGGTAAATTCTCACGCTCGGACCGTGCTGCGCGAATGGGGCGAAACCCCCAGACGGGCGCACAAATTCACATAGCAGCGAGCACCAGCGTGAAGTTTACGGCTGCGAAAGCTTTGAAGGATCGAATGAACGGTTGAGGCTAAGCCTCGACTGACATTCAAACGTAAGTGAGTCGGGCGACCCCCGGCTCACTTTTCGCGTCTTTAAACCAAATGTCTGGCACGATTGATCTCTCAAAGATCCAAAATTGCTTTAAACAACTCAGCTGATTCCAGACCACACGACTTCCCATAACGTTGGAGGTCCGCCCGAATTCGGTTCTCGAAATCCTTAATTTGGTCGAGGTCCTTCGGATCCTGGATTCCGTGCGTAGTTTCGAACTGACTCCTGTGCTCCAGTAGCGCAGCTGCCTTAGCAGATTCCCAACCTTTGACATCCTCAGCATGGTCAGGTTCCTCAGCCTCAAATAACAGTAAGGCGTCAGGACGATGTGGTTCGAGACCGTGCTCAGGAAAAAAGAATGGGTCTCGTGCAGCAACTATTCCTTCAACCGTAAGTAAACCAGCGTGACGATGATCTGGGTGGAGGCGGTACCGCCTCCAAGGGTCATGACCCAGAACCACCTGTGGACGCAACTGCCGAATAACCCGGGCAACCTCCGACCTCATGGCGAGATCACTTTGTAATTCGCCGTCCACCTGGTCCAGGAAAATTATTGACCCTTTGGAGTCCATACGGCGAGCTGCGGCTATCTGTTCAGCTTTGCGGGAAGCTACCAAAGCGACTTGATCTACTTGGGGGTCCCAAGTGCCCTTTGAGCCATCGGTGCATACGAGATGATGGACGACAGTTCCACCTGCCGCCCACTTGGCCAAAGTGGCGCCACACTGGAATTCGGCATCGTCTGGATGGGCGATGATCGCTAGGGCTGAGTCGGGACTTGGAAAAGAATGATTCACTTCAACAAATCCGTATCTGAAGTTTCCACGAGTCCATCAAGGTCCTCCGGGGTATCGATGTCCCACTGCAGAGCCGGAATTTGCAGGACTTTGAGATCCAATCTCTGATGTATGGCCTCATTCATGTGACGGTAGAGAGAGCCATCTCCATAATGAAACTTGAAAGAAGTGCCCGTAGGAAGGCTGAGAACGTTGGTGCCCTGCCCATGACGGTCGGGAACTATAGACACAGTCTGTGGGCTTGCTATCCCATCAAGTGACTTCGCATGCGGAAGGTCAGCATGCGCAATAATTACATGAGCGAAGTGACCTGTTACATGATCCATGGCTTCGGTGATGGCAGGGTTCAAGCCTTGCTGCTCAACCCAGATCACTTCTGCTCCCTCTGACTTTGCCCAACTAGCGACCTCGTCGTTATCGCAGATGACGTGGACAGATAGACCGGTGGCAGATGCCAAGACGCGATGGGCCATAGCTCGAGCTAATGCTTCTCGTTCAGATCCACCCAACCGTTCACTAAGACGATTCTTGGCTTGACGGAAGTCCTTAATAGGCACAAGTACTGCTAGTGACTTCTTATCGAGAGTGTTCGGCGTTGCCATTGAGGATAATTCTATTGGTCTGATGGCCGGGACTCATTAGTGCATTCGGTTTCGGTGTCGATCTCTGTGACTGAGCGCCCTACGCTGACGTTGATCATGACTTTTTTCCGGCGCCGATTTCGAGGTAACCGACAGCAGCAGACCCGTTGTTTGCCGCCGTTGAATTGGGTTCAACCTTGGTGGGTTCATCGTTGGAGAGAACAGAATCAACAGATTGCAATCAACACTCCGCAGTCCAACAAAGTGGCACGTTCTTGGACATTGCTCGGAAATCTAGATAGCTCCGAACGAATTGCGGTGGACCGTCGGGGCCTAGTTGCAGTGCGACCAGGTTCGTGGTCGCTTGATTGGTGGCTTCGCGTAGACGACGACTGGATTTTTCCTTCTGAGCATGGAGCAGTTCGGCAACGTTTGATTGATGGCGCGCCTGTTGTCGAAACAGTGATCCGCGCTGCAGGCGGTGACCTCATCCACCGGGTTTATGTCGCTAGAGCTGATTCGGAATATTTGGTAGTGGAAGTTGATAACCAAGCCACCCGGCCGGTTGCGCTGGCATGGGCAATTCGTCCGTACGACCATCTTGGTGGTGGACGAGTTGAAAATATTGAACTTGATGACCGGATGCTGCACGTAGATGGTCAAGTTGGAGTTATTTGTGGTCGAACTCCCGGGCGGTTCATCACCGGTAGTGGCGGGATAGACCCCGCGCTGTCGTTGGACACGACAGAAGAAGGCCCAAAATCGGTTGTCTGTGAACAAGGAATGGCGAGCGCCGCCCTCATCACGCCGTTGGTTCATGGAGCGACTTTGCGATGCATGGTTCCACTAGGAACGTCACCCGACTCGCAGCCGACTTCAAAAATACCTACTGCTAGTCAGGTTGCACGCGGGTGGGGTCATCACGCTGTGAATGCCAGTCGTTTCGTGCTTCCTGTCGGGCACGTAAATGACGTCTTTGACGCTTCGCGACAATCGTTACTCCTAGCATCAACCGGTGAAGACCTTGTGCCTGCACCAGGAGGCCCCCCACATACGGCCAGTGATGAAGCTGCTGTGTTAATAGGCCTTGCGGAATGCGGGTACGAGGCTGCGGTCCGCCAAATACTCATTTCCCGAGCAAAGCGACAGGACCGTATGGGAGCGGTGATACACAACGACATCGATGTGACATCGGCGACATTGGCTGCAGCGGGGAGGGCGCTAGACATCGCCCCTGATACGGCGTTGTCGGAAGCGTTATCGGAGTTTGCCGCTGACGGGGCTCGGTGGATTCTGGCGAATCCCGACCCAAGCGCTAGAGAAGGCTTATTTTCTGCGAATCGGATATTAAAGAGCGTGGGGGCCGATAAGGCAGTTCGCGAACTGGAAGAGCTAATTCCTTCGGTCATAGTGCCCGATACACAAAAAAGTCATGACACCGGAGACGTAAACGTCCTAGAGATGGCGAAATCGGCCTTTGATCAATTGGCTACCGACCCGGAAACGGTTTTCGCGAAAATGGAGCAGCTTGCATCTCTCGCTTCACCGACTATGAACTGGCCAACCTGTCTTGACCCGTCAACCAAGAATGGCACTGCCGGTGCTGGACACGATTTGCGCGTTAGCGCCTGGTTTGTTCGCAGCCTGCTCCGTCTGTTGGTAGACGACACAGGTGACCAACTTCGCTTCGCACTGGTGTGGCCTAAGGAATGGTTGGGACTAGGAGCAGAAGTTCACGGTTTGCCGACGCGATACGGCAATGTTTCATGGGCTGTGCGATGGCACGCTGATCGCCCGGCCGTGTTATGGGAAGTCGATGGTGGCCCAACAAATCTTAAAGTCCAAGTCCCCGGCCTCGATCCACAATTCGAAGGCGAAGGTCCCGTTGGCGAAGAACTTTTGAGCCCTGTCGGCCATGCAATCGAGATGCACGACCCTGACGATGCTGATCCCGAGCCCCCAGCATCTGGCACATTTAGTTGACGGTGGGTCACGGCGGTTTCATCAATAGACGGCTACCGTTCCCTCATGGCCGATCGTGCCCCACCTAATCTTGACCAGGAACGGCACTACTGGGAACAGGGCGATTCGGTAGTAGTCGGCATCGACGAGGTAGGTAAAGGCGCCTGGGCTGGACCTTTAACTATTGGCGCCGTTGTCTTACCGGTAGCTGGAAGAGTCAACGGCATCAGAGATTCGAAGATGCTCACCCCCAAAGTCCGAGAGGAGCTCTTTGGTCGGATTGATAACTGGGCCCGGTGTTGGTCGGTTGGTCACGCAAGTGCTCGAGAGTGTGATGAATTAGGCATGTCCGACGCACAGCGGCTCGCCACTCGAAGGGCCCTTGATGAGCTGCCGTTAGCTCCCGATCGAGTGCTACTTGACGGCAACTGGAATTATGTTGACTGGGCACCCAGTGCCACCATCATAAAAGGTGACCAGACATGCCTTTCGATAGCAGCAGCATCAGTTATGGCGAAAGTCGTCCGCGACCGCATCATGTCCGTGGCTTCGAACGATTTTCCTGCGTACATGTTCGAAAACAACAAGGGATACCCAGCGCCTCAACACCGGATGGCTATAGCTGGATACGGGCCATGCGTAATCCATCGAAAAAGCTGGGCCTTTATGGACGACCTGATGTGGAGCAATTACGAGCGCTACGATCGGGCTCAGATTGATCAAGGGTCTCTGTTCGCCGCATGAACACGACAAATGAAGCACAGCGCGAATACTGGCGTACACGCCGGGCCTGGGTAGAGCGGCAAGAACAGATGGACCTCCAGCTGGGTGTATTTGGTGTTGCAGCGATGGAGGCTCTGCAAGACATTTCCCAAATGGACGTTCTCGATGTCGGTTGTGGCTGTGGTCACACCACACTGCAGTTGAAAGACCGAGTGGGGGACGGACGTGTCGTTGGAGTTGACATCAGTGAGAAACTTCTCGACGCAGCTCGAAGCCGAAGTCAAGGAGATGTTGAATTCTTGGAGGCGGACGCCCAAGTCGACGCGCTTCAGGGTCCCTATGACATTATTTTCTCCCGTTTCGGGGTGATGTTCTTTGCGGATCCAGTTGCTGCTTTTCGCAATTTGAGAGCTTCAACTTCCGGGGGCGCAAAATTGAGCTTCGTCTGTTGGCAAGGACCAGAAAAAAACCCGTGGATCACGGTGCCTAATCGAGCGGCTATGACGTTAGTGGAGCTACCTTCCCGCTCACCAGATGCACCTGATCCCTTTTCATTCGCAGACCCAGACAGAATTACAGAGGTTCTTCAACAGGCTGGATGGACGAACGTTGACGTCGGAAGCTTCACTACTGAAGTAACACTTGGGGGTGGAGTGAATTCGCGACTCGCCGCCCTTCACGCATACGAATTCAGTCCAGTCAAAGCAGTTGTTGACTCCACTTCGAGTCTGCAACCTGGGCCAGTCGTTGACGTCGTACAAGAGGCCCTAAAACCGCATGAGAAACACGGGATAGTCAAGCTTCCAGGAGCTGCGTGGGTTGTCACCGCCCGCACGCAGTGAAGGTCTCCGCTAATCAACTAGCGGCTAGTCGGATCTTTGAGTTCCGACCCGTATTTCTCTAAATGGGCTTGTGGTGTCAATACCAGGCTCCTTTGGTAGGCCCAGTACACGTTCCCCGACAATATTTCTCATCACTTCATCAGATCCACCAGCGATGCGCATCGCTGGTTGACCGAGCAGATACCCCGCCCACGAGAAAGTTCCCCATTCGCCGGTGTCAGCGATCAAGCGAGCCTCCAGTACATCGGAGACAAAGTTGCAAGTTGCTTGCATTTGTCGGGTCAACCCCATCTTTGATAATGACATCTCCGGCCCAGGAGTTTTCCCTGCTTTAAGAGCATCCATGGTCCGTTGGTTCGACCATCCCAGAACTTTTCCATATGTAAAAATGTTCATGAGCTGCTGACGGCTTAGAGCATCTTCGTTGAGATCAAAGTGCTTCAACATGGCGCTTAGTTTCGTATAGCTACCTCCAGTGCCTCCGCTACCTGAGCCGATCGAGGCTCGTTCGTTCATTAGAGTTGTAAGCGCTACACCCCAGCCCTGGTTGACGTCACCAAGTCGATGCGTGTCAGGAACTCGAACATCCGTAAAGAAGACCTCGTTGAAGTTGGCTCCACCAGTCATCTGCCGCAAGGGCTTTACTTCAACCCCGGGAGCATGCATGTCAACCATGAAACCCGTGAGTCCTTGGTGCTTAGGTAGATCGAAATCTGAACGGGCTATCACTTCTCCTACATCGCTGTACTGAGCCCCAGACGTCCAAACTTTCTGGCCGTTCAAGATCCACTCTTCTCCGTCTCGATCAGCACGCATCTGCAAGCTTGCGAGGTCAGAGCCGGCCCCTGGTTCTGAGAACAGTTGGCAAGAAACGAGGTCTGCCCGGTACATCTTGGGTAACAGATCAGCCACTACCTCGGGATTACCATGAGCAAGAATGGTTGGTGCGACCATCCCTAAGCCGATGCCGAAAAAGCCACTGTCAGGTACTTCGTATTGGCTTTCTAAATTTGCCCAAACACGCTCGAACCTTCGAGGGTGGCCACCCCCACCAATTTCAGCTGGCCCTGAAATCCATCCGAAGCCGGCATCAAACTTTTTAGCGCGCCATTCCTTTGCAAATGCAAGGTCTCGTTGCTCCTTGTCGCGGTCCACTTCTTCGAACATCGCTGCATTGTCTGGGCCTTCTCCCCATACAAAAGCTTTCTGTTCAGCTTTACGCGACATGTTGGCCTCTAGAAAGGCAGAGGCCTCATTGGTGAATTGTTCTTCGGTCATCTCAGACATTGGAGATCTCCAGGGCAGTTCAGAAGTAGCAAATATATTCTCAACCTAGCCCGTAACACGACTAATCTTCCTACTCATGGGTCAACCTGTCCGAGTTGCTGAAAAAATTTCTCCTACTAGTCCAGGAACAATTAGGTTCGAAACCAATCGTCCGCTAACAGGTATGGGGCATCGCTACTACCGCAGCGAAGCTGATGCTTTAAGCGATGAAGACCCTGCTGATGTTCTTGCAGCACGACTATTTGCTCGAGGAGGGGTTGATTACCTTCATGTTCATGGGAACGTGGCAACAGTCGATCTTGCCAAGGGGTTCACGTCGGAAGGAATCGTTGAGATCATCACCGGTTTATTTGCCCATTATGAGACATAAATAGAACAAATCCGAGCCAGAGTTTTAATCGAACATACGTTCGGTTAAAGTTTTGGAATGCAAAATGCATCTTCCGGAATTTCTCTAATAAATGACATCCATCAGGAGTCTTCTCCGTTAGTTCTCGCTCGACACCGTACTTTTCCGGTAGTTGATGAACTAGCAGGTTTATTTACTGATGGAGGCATAAGGCAAGGATCTACGACCGAAATCACGGGAGTAGCGGCGCTTAGTCTTGCTAGTGCTTTGACTATTGCCGTATCTCGTTCTGGAAGCTGGGTAGGAGCTGTAGGTCTTCCGATGTTGGGTTCATCAGCAGCTTCCGATCTAGGAATCGAGTTTTCTAGATGGGTATTTATAGATCACCCTAGAGATCAAGTAGGAGCTGTCATCCATGCCTTAATGGCAGGAGTTGACCTCATCTTGGTTGGACCAGATATCAAGTTGCCTCCTGACCATGGGCGCAAAATTGTTGCATTGATGCGCGAAAGAGGTACCTCAATTCTCACTGTTGGGAAGGCCACTCTTTGCAATTTACGTCCCGACCTTTGTCTCAGAGTTAGCCAGGCAACGTGGACAGGTATTGGGTGGGGACACGGACATTTACTCTCTAGGAAAGTAGAGATAGAGCTAGTAGGTCGAGGCGCTAATTCCAATTTACGTAGAGAACTTGTGTGGCTTCCCGACAAGGAAGGTCGCTTAAAGACCGTTGATCAAAGCAATGAACCTGCCAATCTTTTACAGTCCGCTCCCCGAATGCAGAAAGTTTTGCCTGAAATAGGCGAACAAGTGCTTCAGGCCAGTTAGTGAGTGTTCTAAGTGGTTCTGACAAATACTCGGACATTGGTTCTCATCATTCCCCATTGGCGAGTGATTGCTGCTGGTGCTACTCATGACCACCTCGCTGCCGTTGTCAAAAAGGACCGAGTTGTTGATGTAACACCTGCTGGTGCCGAACATGGAATAACACCCGGGACCCGTCGGCGAGAAGCTCAGAAACTTTGTGCAGATCTAAAAATTATCGAGGACGATGAAGAGCGCAGCATTAGAAAATTTAATTCTGTTGTTGCATCACTTGAATCAGTGACCCCCCGTATTGAAATTGCGACTGGTGGTTGGTGTTCTTTCCCAACTCGAGGCCCATCGCGCTACTTCGGTGGCGACCAAGCTCTTGCCCGGATCGTCGCGGAACGGACGTTAAAAGCATTATCCGCAGTACTGAAAACAACTGAAGTGCCTAGTGTTATGCAACCGCGAATCGGGGTAGCTGATAGTCGTTTCGCCGCAGTTTTGGCAGCTACTTTCACAAGTCTTTCGCGTGTACAAGTTGTTGTGCCGGAAGGCAGCGCCACATTTCTAGCGCCGTTTCCGGTTGATGTTTTGGCTAGCAAATACTCGCCGTTGCTTGAAGCTAAAGAGCTTGTTGATGTATTTCGCCGACTCGGCTTAAAAACGCTTGAGGATATTGGCGCCCTCCCGAGTGAAGAATTGCTTGCGCGGTTTGGGTCGCCAGGCTTGCTAGCGCAGCAACTAGCTCAAGGAATAGACGGTAGAGCCCCGCTCCTACATTCCATTTCAGATGTTGTTTTAGAAGAAAGCGAAATCGACCCTCCTGCTGATCATGTGGAAACAGCCGTGTTTGTAGCGAAAGCATTAGCTGACCGCATTCATCGACATTTAGCGATTAACGGGTCTGCCTGCGTGCGAATTCTGATTGAAGTGGAATCCGAACATGGTGAGGTCTCTAGTCGGTTGTGGCGCCATGAACATCAGTTCACATCTGCCGATATAACCGACAGAGTTCGTTGGCAGCTAGAAGGGTGGTACCAATCAGAAAATCCCCCCACCGGGCCGTTGTCTTCGGTGCGGTTAACAGTCGATGAGACAGTCCCAGATAGTGGTCAACAACTGGGTTTTTGGGGTGAAAAGACAGTAAATGATGAACGCGCTATTCGATCTTTCGTACGTATCCAGGGACTGTTGGGCCCAGATTCGGTGACTGTGGTTCAACGAGGAGGAGGTCGGCGGCTAACAGATATTGAACAGCGAGTTCCACTAGCAGGTACGAGATTTGATCCTGACCAAGTAATTACGTTGCCTGAGTCAACGGCTGCTCCATGGCCAGGTCGATTGCCTGCTCCGCTACCTATAGCTGTTCTGCCTCAAGCCCAGCAAGTAGAGGTAACGGACGGCAACGGTCGCCGTATAGGAGTAAGTGGGCGCGGTCAGATAGAAGAAGATCCAGTCCGTATCCGGAGTGACTCTTTAGGATCACATCTGATTATTGGGTGGGGAGGCCCTTGGCTTCTCGACGAGAAATGGTGGGATCCTGCTACGAAAAGTCGGCAAGCGAGATTCCAGTTTTTACTTGCGGACGGGACGTCTCACCTTTGCGTCATTGAGAATGGCAAATGGTGGCTTGAGGCATCTTATGAATAAGCAAAATGTGTCGCAGCGGCCCTCGGGAATTACTTATCGACCATTTGTCGACCAATGCCAAGGTTCACTTGGCAGATTGCGGAATCCGTATTTTGACGCGTTGCGTTTCAGCCACCTGTAACCGGACGTGTTACTCCAAAGGGCGCGCCCGTTTTGTGTGAAGTCCACCGCTAGACCCCGCTCATGCATCGAAGCACCCGGACGAGCAGTTGGAGGACGACACTGGTAGGAGGGTTTGCTGTAAATGGCGTAGTTACTCGTACCACAATGTGCTCGTCGCAAATTGATCTGAGATTGTGAACTTCGGTAGCCACCACCACCGAGTCTGATGCCATCTCGTGAAGCATGCTTTAACAGGGCAAGTAGTTTGTCGGCGATCGATTCGTGTACTCGAATACCCCAGACTGTCGTTAACTCCGACTTGTCAAAATTGATTGATGTCGGGGCATCAGCGATGCCTAGTAAGCGTCGTTGACGTGCTTCCTCTGCTTCTCTTCGCTTCCGTTCAGCTTCCCTGCGAAGACGCTCCTCTTGGGCTCGTTTAGCCTTTTCTGCCTTAACTACTCGGGCCAAATTGTTCTGTTCACTTTCAATTTTCTCGGCCATCTCAGCATCAAGTTCAGCTAAAGCTGCAGCTTCATATAGTCGGGCCTCCAGTCGACTCTCTGCTTCGAAGACAATCTGAGCTTGTAAGCCGACAGCGTCCAACAGTTGCTCGAGTTGAATCTCGGCTTCGGTACGCAACAACTCCCTTTGAGTCACTGCCTCATTCAATGCTTTCGTTGCGACTGCAGTATCTATTTGGAGGGCACGAAGTTCGTCGGACGTGTTGTTTATGTCGCCAAACGCGGCTCCGATGAGGGTTTGCACTCGAGCTGCCTTGTAGATATCTCCGGTTCTCGCTAACCCAAACGACCCTTCGACTGTTGAATCACGACCTATGTAGGTCTGTAACGCTAAGTCGTTAACTCGACCGTTTAGCGCCGTTTGTTGATCGGCGAGCTCATCTGATTTTCGCTCGGCTGCAGATACCGCCAGAACGGCGCCTTCCATCGCTTGTTCCGCTCGGGTTAAGTCGTCTCGCTGCTCGGCGACAAGTAAATCGAGGTCAGCCAGTGCTTGTTCAACTTCGGCTACATCCGCCGTAGCGGTATCAACGATTCGAGCTTGATCGAGCACCTCCTGTTGGAAGGCGTCACGTTCGTTGCGGAGCTGTGTGACCTGCTGCTGCAACGCAGCTTTCTCCTTGCGTAATTGAGCGCTGCTCTTACCAGCGCTGCTAGCCGAGGGGACAACAAGGAACGTCCCCATAAGTAAAACGATGGTCGCCACAGCAGTGAATCGGCGTGAACGTGACAGGACGATTTTCCTTTACTTGTCGTTGTGATCAAAGGTACCGACCGGCACGACACTTTGGGTATCGCCCTAACTAAATCGTTTCGTCAACCACGGTGTTGGCGAGTATTCCAATCGCGGGAATCTCGAATTCGATGACATCGCCGTCCGTTAACCAAACTTGAGGCTCCATAGAGCCACCGGTTCCTTCAGGAGAACCGGTAGCAATAATGTCACCAGGCTCCAAGGGCATTATCTGTGACATGTAAGAAATGAGTTCTTGGACGCTGAAGATCATCTCGTCCACTCCAGCGTTTTGACGCTGTTCCCCGTTTACACGAGTCATCACCGAAAGATTTGAAGGTTCTGGGATTTGATCACTTGTCACAATCCAAGGACCACAAGAACCTGACTGAAAGAAGTTTTTCCCTGCAGCAACTCCGTGGCGCTGCCAATCTCGCACCGAGCCATCGTTAAGGATTGTGTACCCGGCAACGTGATCAAGTGCAACGGATTCAGAAATATGTCGCCCTGATCGCCCAATAATCACTGCGAGTTCAACTTCATAATCCAACTGAACCGATGCGATAGGGCGAATTAGCTGACCGTTATGAGGGACCAAAGAACCCGGCGGTTTGTTGAAATAAACGGGCTGTTTAGGTGGCTTGACTTCACCGCCTAATGGATACTTCTTGTGGTAATTCAGACCAGCGCACAAGACGCGACGTTGATTAGGCACTGGAATGTCGAATGAAATCGAGTCCCACGAATGATCAGGTGATACATCTTCGAACGCTCGCACCTGGTCAAGGTCACTCAAGGCTGAATTCAAATCGCTGAAACCCATACGATGACTCAGATCTATGACCCCATCATCGGTAGCGATCCCGAATCGAGAGTCGTGGTTAAGAGTAAAACTAAGAAGCCGCACAAATATGACCCTACATATGTAAGGCGCCGCGGCGACGTCTGGTTAGCTTTCAGGTGATGAGTCCGAAGGCCGTAATCTTTGATGTAGGTGGAGTTCTCTTGGAGTCTCCCTTCCTAGCGGCTTTGCGGTGGGCTGAACAATGGGATATCCCACTCACGGTGCTTAAGGAGGTTTTCGGAGACTACGCACGGAGAATTGAACCTGGCGAAGACCCACCGATATGGCATGAAGTTGAATGTGGCCGTATTGAGCTTTCAGATTTTGTTACCCAGATGCAAAGGACTTTTTCGTCGGAGCTGCCCCCGGGCCACAAGGCGACGACAATGACCGCTGACGATTTCAACCCCTTTGCCGAGGCGGAACCGGTCGTTCCAATGCTCGAATTGTCTAGCGAGCTTCGGGCGGGAGGTATACGAACCGCAATTTTGACGAACAACGTAAGAGAATGGCGTCAGTGGAGAGACCGGATACCCCTGCAATGTTTTGAACCCGTAATCGATTCTTGTGAAGTAGGTATGAGAAAGCCTGACCCAAATATCTATCTGCTCGTATGCACTCAACTGGGATTAGTTCCTAAAGACTGTCTCTTTCTTGACGACCATCCAGAAAATATCCAAGGCGCCCTAGCTGTAGGCCTAGACGCTTTGTTGGTCAGCGAGGATTGCGAAGCAGCGGTTATAGAGGTGCAGTCGAAATTTTAGTCATCGCTGACGAGTCTCACGGGCTCACCGCCACCATCGCGGATAGATCTTTCGGCTCGTTCAATATCAGCGCCGTGGATGACCCCTACCCAACCTGGGAGTTGCAGCGGAACCTCGGGATTATCTGGCCGCAAGATCAGACGAGCTTCCACATCAACCTTCCATTCACGGGTCAGAGTTGTTTTCTGCCCACGAATTGCGACCAAGTGGAGGCCGACTTCAGTAGCAACTAGCACCGAACGCCGTCGACGGGCGAAGTGATCCCATCCTGCAAACGCGGAAATTGCCAATGGCAAAAGAGTGCCCCAAGAGGCAGCAAGAACGAACCCCAGAGCACAGAGAGCGGACCTGACGACTAGCTCTTTTCGCTGCAAAGGAACTAAGGCAGGATCGCTGACAGCGAAACCGGAACGAACTTCGGTACCAAGAAGTCTTGTTAATAAAGCGGCATCGGTGAGAGATCGGCGACTCACAAGGACTTCTTTCGTTGACGCTTGACACAATACGCGTCAACTGAATTTATGCAGCGCACACCGTCGGCTTTCGATCATGCCAAGTGGACGCTGATTCGAGCTGACGGCCTAACTGCAACAGAGAAGACTCTCCATGCATAGCTGCAACCAATTGGACTCCAACAGGTAAACCGTTGCTACTCGTATGCATAGGTAGGGAGATGGCTGGCTGGCCTGTCACATTGAACTGAACTGTAAACAGAAGCAACTCACGTAGGCGTTGGGTCCCTAGCTTTGGGTCACGTAACTCTCCCAGCTTGGGGGGCGGTTGGGCGATTACCGGCGTCAGAAGAAGATCGAACTTTGACCACCACTCAGCCATTCGTCTTGAGTAAGAGTGAAACCATTCAACCGAAGCTAGATAGTCGGTTGCAGCGTATGTGCGACCTCGCTCGACGAGAGCTCTCGTGTCACCCTCCATATCCCCAACACCGAAACTTCTGCCTATAGCGTCACCTAGTTTGTCCACGGAGAACGCCTCATTCGAAGCCATGACGACCCTGAAGTGGTGAAATAACTCATCGTCGAATAAGGGACTCGGGCTGTTGTCCTCGACCATGTGGCCGAGGTCCTGAAGCAGCAACGCTGTCTTCTGAACAGCATCGATGCAATCCTGATGGATCGGACCCCAAGATGAGTCGGTAACGAAGCCGATCTTCAATGGTCTCGGAGGCGTAGATAGTGCCTCTTCAAAAGACAATTTCGGGGGCGGTGCCCAATACGGATCACCTGGCCATGGCATAGAAACTCCGTCTAATACACGGGCAGTGTCTCTGAGTGTTCTGGTGACAACACCATCGATGGCAACACCAGCCCAGGATTCTCCAAGTTTTGGACCGAAAGAAACCCGACCTCGACTCGGCTTAAGCCCAACCAATCCGCATTCTGAGGCGGGGATGCGAATAGATCCACCCCCGTCATTCGCATGAGCTATTGGGACGATTCCTGCAGCTACCGCAGCAGCGGAACCACCGCTCGAACCGCCAGTTGAATACTCCAAGTTCCAAGGATTCTTGCAGGCCCCATGAGAGACGGGCTCAGTTGTAACCGTTCCGCCAAATTCCGGCGTGTTGGTTCGACCGAAATTGATTAAACCCAAGCAGTCAAACATCGTTGCTAGGTGAGTTGTGTGTTCGGCCCGATAATCAGCATCGCGAAGAGCAACATTGCCAGCATGGTAGGGATCGCCTTCAGTCATGACCGTTAGGTCCTTTGTGAGAAAAGGCACTCCCCACAGAGTGGCCTCTTGGGGGGCTTTCTGATCAGACATCTTTGTTGCTTTGATATGAGCTTGTTCGTCTAATCGATGAATGATTGCGTTTAGATGAGGGTTGAGATCGTTAGCCCGAGCGATTGCATCTTGGAGAAGTTCGACAGGAGAGGCCTTACCCTGTTGCACGAGATGCGCGAGTTCTACCCCATCAGGGATTGCGTTCTGCATGAGTGAAAGGTACTCCGATCCTGCTCGTCTGTCTTGACTTCTACCGAACATATGTTCGATTATGTATGGCATGGGTTTCAACAATCCTGCTATGCCATGGCGGGAGCTAGAGCGTCGACTTTCTGATCGACATTCCGACCGTACTGATAGTTCCCATAGTGGAGCCGGGGAAACCTATGCCTCGGATGATGCACTCGCCGAGAGATTTACTAGACCTCGAAAAGGTCAACGAACTCGCACGGTGGTTCCATATGCCGAATTGCATGCCCACTCTCATTTCAGCTTCCTTGATGGTGCTTCAAGCCCCGAAGAGTTGGTTTTAGAAGCAGTTCGGCTTGATCTAAATGCCTTAGCTTTAACGGACCATGGAGGGCTTTATGGGGTTGTGCGGTTTGCGGAATGTGCGCGAGAGGTAGGACTTCCTACAGTTTTTGGTGCCGAGATCACGGTAGATGCCTGGCAGTCTGAAGAGACTTCAACACTCAGGACAAAGGGCAGCAACTTTTCTCGCGTGGGCTCTGTTGACCCGGCCGGCAAGCGACTTATCGTCCTAGCCCGTCACCCCGCAGGGTATGCGTCATTGTCAGCGCTTCTTTCACAGAGTCAAATGGCTGGAGAGAAGAATGCTCCCCGCATATCCACACCTGAGTTATTTGATGCTTTGGATTCTCATCGAGGAGATTGGGCTTTACTTACCGCTGGGCGCAGAGGCGCTGTCCCCGCTGCACTTGAAGCGGAAGGTGTACCAGGAGCAAGAAGGGAACTTTGCCAAATAGTTGAAGCTGCGGGGAGCGAAAATGTTTTCGTTGAACTTTGGAACCATGGAGATCCTTCTGATGATTCCCGAAATGATCGTTTGACAGATTTGGCAGTAGAACAAAAAGTTGGGGTGCTCTGTACCAATGGTGTTCATTACGCCGTTCCATCTAAGCGTCGCTTAGCGAAAGCGATGGCAGCAATTCGTAGCCGTCGCTCGCTCGACCAGATAGACGGATGGCTTCCAGGCCATGGATCAGCTCACTTGCGGTCAGGCATTGAGCAACAACATTGGTTCTCTCGTTACCCCGGTGTAGTTGAGACAGCAGCGGAGCTGGGACGAGAATGCGCTTTCGACCTAGCACTAGTTGCACCAAAACTTCCCCCATACCCATGTCCAGATGATTTAGATGAAATGTCGTACTTGCGAAGAGTCGTTTATGCCGGAGGGACAGGTCGTTATGGAGCTAGATCTGCTGAGAAGGTTGCCGGAGCTTGGCAGCAGATTGCACATGAACTTGGGGTAATCGAGAAACTCGGTTTCCCAGGCTATTTCCTTGTTGTTTGGGACATCGTTTCGTTTTGTCGCAGCCGCGACATTTTTTGTCAAGGACGAGGCTCCGCAGCTAATTCAGCTGTTTGTTATGCCCTAGGTATTACCAATGTTGATGCTGTTTCGCTCGGTTTGTTGTTTGAAAGATTTCTGTCGTCAGAACGAGAGGGACCTCCTGATATAGACCTTGATATAGAGAGCGGAAGACGTGAGGAAGTCATTCAATATGTGTTTCAGCGCTACGGCAGAGAGCACACAGCGCAGGTCGCCAATGTCATTACATACCGAACACGATCGGCAGTTCGCGATGCTGCTCGCGCTTTGGGTTACGACTCTGGCCAACAGGATGCCTGGTCTAAGTCTCTTGAACGTCACCAACCAGTTGGTTCCCAACAAAAGATCAATGAACGGGATCAGAAAGCTGTGCCACCTGATGTTCTCCAATTGGCCTCAGAAATTGAGAGAACGCCACGGCATTTAGGGATTCACTCAGGTGGGATGGTGATTTGTGACCGCCCCATAGTTGAGGTGTGCCCGGTTGAGTGGGCAAGAATGGCCGGTCGGTCTGTTCTGCAGTGGGACAAAGATGACTGCGCCTCAGTAGGGCTAGTGAAGTTTGACCTGCTTGGTCTAGGAATGTTGTCCGCGTTGCATGCAGCTGTGGACTTCATTGCCGAAACTCACCAAGTGGATCTAGATCTTGGCGCTTTATCCCAAGAAGATGAGGTCTACGAAATGTTGTGTCAGGCAGACTCAATCGGTGTATTCCAAGTGGAATCACGAGCACAAATGGCGACTCTTCCTAGGCTCCGCCCCCGTTGTTTCTACGATTTAGTTGTTGAAGTGGCACTTATCCGCCCTGGTCCTATCCAAGGTGGTTCTGTGCATCCATATATTCGTCGGCGTAACGGAGAGGAAGCAGTTACATATCTCCATCCTCTCCTTGAACCAGCTCTTTCTAAAACCCTGGGCGTTCCACTTTTCCAAGAACAACTCATGCAGATGGCAATTGATGTTGCAGGTTTTACATCTACAGAGGCTGATGAGTTACGCCAAGCGATGGGTTCTAAACGATCTCGAGAGCGGATGAACCGTCTCCGAGGTCGACTATATGAAGGCATGGCGCAACGAGGAATAGATGAAAAAGTTGCCGATCAGATTTGGGAGAAAATGGTCGCCTTCGCTAATTACGGCTTTCCGGAGAGTCATTCTGTTTCGTTTGCGCATCTTGTCTACGCCTCGTCGTGGATCAAATATCACTACCCGGCAGCTTTTTGTGCTGCGCTACTTAATTCTCAACCTATGGGTTTTTATTCACCCCACTCGTTAGTCCAAGATGCGAGACGTCACGGAGTAAAAGTATTGACTCCGGACCTCAACATTTCAGCGGACAAAGCGACGCTTGAAACTTCTGATGAGTCGACAGGTGGCGTGGCGGTAAGGCTGGGTTTCTTATCTGTTAGAGGTTTCAGTGCAGATTTAGCATTCGAAATTGCTGCCGGAGGACCTTATGAAGATCTGGAGCAACTATCGAGAAGCACAGCGGTGTCTCAGAAACAGTTGGAGGCGTTAGCCACGGCAGGTGCTTTCGATTGTTTCGGTCTTGGACGTCGTGAGGCATTGTGGGCTGTGGGAGCAACTTCTCAGTCACGCTCAGACCGCCTCCGCGGCATCGTTACTGGAGCTTTTGCGCCAGCGCTGCCGGGAATGTCATTGCAAGATGAGGCGATCTCTGACTTATGGGCCACGGGGATAGCTCCCGACGGGCACCCGACCAAATTCATAAGAGGAGAACTTAAAGACGAAGGAGTGTTAACTGCTGTTGATCTTTTGGATTGTGAACTTGGCAAGGTGAAGGTGGCGGGTGTGGTGACTCATCGGCAACGCCCAGCAACAGCATCAGGCACTGTTTTCATCAACCTCGAGGATGAGACCGGGCTGATCAACGTCATAGTCTCAAGTGGATGTTGGCTACGCTTTCGGTCTGTTCTTCGTTCTGAGTCAGCGCTTAAGGTGCATGGCAGGCTTGAGCGGCACGGACGTGTCACCAATGTTATTGCTGAGCGGATTGAGAGACTTGATATTGGATTAGCCGTATCCAGTAGAGACTTCCGTTAGGGCTGTTCGGAACTAGCCAAGAGGTCGGCCGAATGGCCGTTGTTCTTGCCAACTTTCCATAAATGCCTCGGCCTTATAGCAAGCTGCCATAAATGAACCATCAGTGTGATTGGCCGTTTCCTCAAGTAACCCTGTAACAGAGGCACTAGTTGATGAGCGCAATTCATCTTGGCTTGTTTCTTCTGGCGCCCACCATGCCAAAGCAGGACCTATGTTGCTGAGAAAATCGGCTGCAACTGGTGTGTTGTTCTTACGCAAGATAGCGAGTGCCTTGGATGAGACCGCTGCTGCTGACGTAGCGATGATTGGGGTTTCTCCGACACCTTTGGCGCCATCTCCTGACATTGCTCCCGGTTTCGAACCAACGAAGATGGCATCTACATCCGACTTCCATATAGTCCAAGCTTTTTCGACTGACCCCAATTGTTCAACGCAGTCAGCGCCCGCTTCTAGCCAAGCATCAGCCAAAGTGGCGCTGTCAAAGTTGCCAGATACGCAGCCTTTGTTAGTAGAGATCCTTTTGACAGTTCCGCCTTGGGTCTCTATTTCACGAGCGACACCGATGCCTGTTTGGTTGAAACCTTCGATGGCGGCGTCCCATTTGCCACTGGGCTTCGCGAAGAAAGCGGCGCAGGTGACGGCTCCTAAAGCAAGTAGCTCATCTTCAAAAGTGACTCCATCACGGTTGTCTCTAACTACTGGGTTTCGCTTGTCGTGACGAAGGATCGGACCTAGCGACTCCCGGTTAAGCCTCAGGCCAGGGCTGGTAAGGAGATGCTGAGATTCGAACTCGCTCGCTAACTCACCGGCTAATGCGTTTACCGCAGCATCTGTATCCTCCGGGTCTACTTTGAGGCCGATGGTGGCTCCACTTTTGCGTTGTTCTGCCAGCGCGAAGACGTAGGTCTGATGGCGGACCAGCATTTCCGCGTTACCAGGGACAAGCTTGGCTCCTAGTCGACTGGGACCCACGTAGGTATCTGCGCCGGGCAAGTCGTAAATGACGAAACCTTTAACCGATTCAAGTTGCTTAATTTCCACAGTTAAATTGTGCCACTTGCGTCGACTAATGAACACCGACTCCGCCTAAAGTCTGCGCGGCCACTACCGCCTCGTAGCGAAAGCTGTCTGTGAAAGGGGAAGTCGATGCGATTCTCTGAAGCAATGATGATGGAAGAACAGATAGATGGACGGTTAGTCGCCAACTTTGATCGTTCATGGTGGGTCGTTAACGGACCTAATGGTGGGATCATTGTGGCCCTACTGGTTCGAGCAGCGCAGTATTACCTCGGAAACGATCGTTGTGTCCGAACTATCACGACTCATTTCTTGGCCGCACCGAAGGAAGGAGCGGTTGAAATAGAAGTAACTGTTGAACGAGAAGGAAGAATTGCGGCCTTCGCGACGGTACGCATGACTCAAGAGGGCCGTCAGATAGCAACAGCCTTAGTTGCCACGGCTGAGATGGAGATAGTTTCACATGAGTGGGAGCAACGAAAATTCCCTAGCTTGCCCGCTATCGATGAGACCTGGGTTATGGCGAGCAAGTTGCCAGATGTCCCTCTACGGAGATGTTGGGACCAACGCTGGGGCTTGGGAGTACCGGGAGTTCCTGAGACTTCAACCATTTCTGGTGGTTACGAAGCCGGAGGGTGGGTCCGACTATCTGAGCCTGAATCATATGATGAAGCCCTTTTGGCAGCGATGTCTGATTCTTGGGTTCCAGCAGTCATGGTGCATTCTGGTCTTGCTGTGCACACACCTACTTTGGAGCTAACAGTTCAATTCCGGACTGACCCAAGAAATATTGATCTGAGCAGTGAGAGTTACTGTGCCGCTGTTTTCAGGCAGTTGTCCGGTAGTGAGGGGTTCATAGATGAAACAGGTGAGATCTGGTCACCGGACGGTCAACTGTTGGTTCTTTCTCGGCAAATTGGAGTCGTGTTGCCGCGACCAGACGACACCATCGGTCAATGGGAGTTTGTTCGCTCTTAGTTTCTTGATGATTCGCGCGTTAGCGTCCAAGTTGTGATCCGTTGGTTGATTCCCGCCCTGCTTGTACCCATGCTGATAGCCGGGGCTTGCCGTGGTGGTCAAAGCGATTCATCAGTGGAACAGGTGGATGAAACAATTACTGAATCAGTTGTTTCCGGGATGTCCCTAGACCCCTTCGAATCAAACGAATCTGATCCGGCGGTTGGCCAACTCGCCCCTTCAGTGTTCGGACTTGACCTACTGACAGGGAAAACGGTTCAAGTAACTCCTGTCGGTCGCCCACTGGTCGTCGCATTCTTCGCTCACTGGTGTCCGCATTGTCAGCGTGAGGTAGCCACTCTTACCGAATGGTTATTGGCAAATAAGTTGCCGGGAAACGTTGATTTGATTGCTGTGTCAACGTTCGAAGCTCCTGAACGCGGGAATCATCCTCCAAAAAAATGGTTGAGTGAGCAGGGGTGGAAACATCCGGTTGTGGCTGATACGTCGTCCCAAGCAATCGCGGATGCTTTCGGCGCTATGTCAGTGCCTTATTTCGTATTCATAGAGGCAGATGGAACAGTTGCATTTCGAATGAGCGGAAACCTGGGTCCTGGCCAACTTTCGGCAGCAATGAAACGCCTAGCGGGTACTTCGATTTAATGAATTAAACATCTAAAGGAAAAGGAGGCCCATCTGGGGGTCACCTAAGTGCCACCCTAGGGCTATGCGTCTTCTCCCTATCTCCCAGCGATCCCCGGGTCGTGGACACAGGGAAGGGCGGCGTTTTCAAGTTCGGCGAACCGCTCGAGTACGCGACTTACTTGGACCGGACAACGTTGGCATACGCCAAAGTTTGGTTGCATTGGGATTTAGCAGCCTTACAGCGGTCGTTGCTGGAGGACTGTTGGCCGCGATGACAGGAACTCTTGAGCGGTATCCGGGACTGCTTGTCTTAGTCCCAGCAGCAATTGGTATGCGGGGGAACATCTTTGGTGCCTTAGGTAGTCGGTTAGCAACATCCATTCATGCCGGTACCTTCCGAATGTCTCGTCGACCTGACACTTTGGTCATGCAAAATGTGCTCGCCTCCGGAGTTCTATCGCTCGTAACAGCGGTCGCGCTAGCAGTTCTTACAAAGGTTCTGTCACCGATTTTTGGACTTGATTCGGTGGTAGCTGTTGCTGATCTATTAGTTCTATCTGCAGTTGGTGCCTTACTTTCCTTTGTGGTTCTCATGGCGGTGACTCTCTTTTTGGCAGCTAGATCAGCACAACGTGGTTGGGACCTAGATGATGTGAATGCTCCATTGGTGTCGGCAGTGGGTGACGTGGTGACACTGCCGGCATTGCTTGTCGCGAGTCTGCTATTGGAAATAGAAGCACTAACGACGGTTCTTGCTATAGCGGTAGTCCTAGCGACTGCTCTGAGCCTCTGGTGGGTCCGGCGCACGGTGTTCACGCTCCTACGACAGGTCTTAGCTGAGTCCCTGCCGATTTTGCTGGCTACCGGAATATTGTTGGTGATAGCGGGAGTGGTGATCGAACACGAATTAACAGCTTTTGCTGCCAATCGAGCGATGCTTATTTTAGTCCCGGCATGCCTCGCGACTGCCGGGGCAATTGGGGGCATTCTTTCGGGCCGGCTTTCTTCCAAGTTTCACCTAGGCGTTATTGAGCCGACAGCAATTCCCGGCCGACCCGCTCGTAGAGACTTGATCGCCGGTCTCGCCTTTGCTTTGCCAGTGCTCCTCCTCAATGGTTGCCTGGCGCAACTAGCCAGCTCTTTGTTCGGTTTTGAGTCGCCAGGTATGGCTTCGTTAGTTTGGATTTCGACTATTGGCGGATTGATCGCAACCTTGCTTGCTGGCGCCATTGGCTATTACGGAACTGCTCTAGCTGTTCGAGCTGGAGTAGATCCAGACACCTACGGAATACCGCTTGTAACTAGCTCGGTCGACCTTGGAGGCGCTGCAGCACTGGTTCTTACGATTGGCTGGATGGGTTTGTCGTGAATGTTTCGCAACGTCAATTAGAGAGAAGCCTTGTGCCCCATCGACTTAATTTTGTTCCTACACCTTGTTCTTATTGCCTAGCCTGTGAGATACGTCATGGATGACAAACCAAGGAATCTAAAAACTCTTCTGGCCGAGTCGAAAGACGCCTCGGAGTTAATGGTCGACCTCGCCTACGCGGCGCTGTATTTCGACGATGAGGGAATGGCTGAAGCTGTTCTCGGTCTTGAAGAAGAAATGTCTGATCTTGTGCATGAGATGCGATCTCTGGCGATGCTGGCGGTTCGTCACCCGCGCGAGGTTGATGGTATGAGTTCCGTTCTTCAAGTGGTGTCCTCAATTGAACAGATAGCGAATGCAGCAGTCGACATTGGCAAGATTGTTTTGCGAAACATTGGCATTCCTCGCGCCTTGGTGGTTGACCTAGCAGAGGCGGCCGAAGTCTCTCATCGACTTGTGGTGGCCGAGGGAAGCCACCTGTCAAATCGCCCTCTGTCGGATATGGAATTACCCATCGTCGTAGGAATGCGGGTGGTCGCGATACAACGAGGAAGACGTTGGCTTACAGATGTGGGTGGCGATGAGGTTGTTGAGGCTGGTGACGCGTTATTTATGCGAGGTGAACCTGCCGGCATTGTTCGACTTCGAGAACTAGCTGCAGCGCAGCCATGGATACCCCCAGAAGCCGACACTTCCAATCTTCTGACTGACCTTGACAGAGCTGTAGACACGCTTGTCGAAATGAAAAATATTTCAGAAACAGCGATCGGTTTGGCTTATTCGGCTTTAGTGCTGCAAGACCTGTCACTAGCTAGAGAAGTACGTGCTTTAGAGGAACGCCTAGACGAGATGAAAGTTTCTTTGCAGACATGGGTTCTTCGAGCGGCAGCCGACGACGTCGACCCATCTCAGCTTCGCGGTTTACTCCACTTGGCTGAAGCAGCTGAAGACATTGGGGATCAAGCGTTGCAAATAGTTTCGTTAGTTCTTGATCAAGAAGATGTGCATCCAGTGTTAGCGCTTGCACTGGGTGACACCGACGACGTCGTCGTTCAGGTCCCTGTTGCACCAGGATCTAGTGCTGATGATGCAACTTTGGGATCGCTGGGATTAGCGGTTGATCCGGGTTACCACGTTCTCGCGGTGCGTCGAGCCTCTCGCTACATCTACAACCCAAGGAAGACGGTGACTCTAAGAGCTGGCGATGAACTGCTTGCTTCTGGCCCTGAAGAAGGTAGAGAACGATTAGCCGCCTTGTGCGGTTACGCGATGGCCGTCGATGAAGAAACAGGAATGGTAGATCTCACACCTGCTAACTAAATCAAGCTCCTTATACGCACGTCTGAAGTGAACGGATTGCTAGCTTGGCTCTGATGTCGCTGTCGATACTTACCATCCACGCGCACCCCGACGACGAGTCGTCGAAAGGTCCTGGAACTATCAACCTGTATTCCTCTCAAGGCATCCGAACGACATTGGTTTGCTGCACCGGCGGAGAAGAAGGAGACATCCTTAACCCAGCGATGGAGCGCCAAGAAATAAAAGAAGAATTGGCGTCGGTTCGTCTCGCCGAACTCAACTCAGCAGCAGCAATTATCGGCTATGACGAAGTTGTCATGCTTGGTTACAGAGATTCAGGTATGCCAGATAGTGAAGCTAATGGTCATCCAGAAGCTTTCGCGAACGCTGACTTAGACACCGCAGTGGGGAAGCTTGTGGCAGTCATTCGTCGCGTGCGACCCCAAGTCGTGATGACATACCCAGAGATCCAGAATCGTTACCCTCATCCAGATCACCTGCAAGTCACGGCCATTAGCATCCCAGCCTTTGAACGAGCGGGCGATCCTGACTGGTATCCGGAAGCTGGGGAACCCTTTGAGCCCCTAAAGCTCTACGCCCCCATATGGTCAAGGCAAAGGCTGTTGCTCACGCACCAAGCCTTTCTTGACCGTGGACTTGAATCGCCGTACGACGAAAAGTGGCTATCGGGTAGAGACAGAGATGACCGGATTAGCGCGATGATTCCCGTCGACAACGCTGTGAGAAGAAAGGCTTTGTTAGCTCATGCCACACAGGTTGACCCTGAATCTCCTTTTTGGTTTGGCTTGCCCGACGAAGTTCAAGATGCCATCCATCCATTCGAGGAGTACATGATGCTCCGGTCAAAAGTGCCTACCGAGGAACTTGAAGAAGACCTATTCGCGGGATTGCGGGACCTAGGTGGAGGGGAAGAGTGATGCAGTTCTTGAGTGAACAATTCATTGCTGAGTGGGCTGCCGTCAAACATCCAGTATGCAGCGACGTTTCAGGACTTGTTGTCGCCAAGATTGATGGAACTCCAGAAGGCAAAGTTGCGGTTTCCGTTGAGTTCGTCGACGGGGTCATTACTAATGCTTATCTGGGTTCTGGTCGTGGTCGCGACCTGGAACTCACGATGCCGTACGAGCTAGCTGCACAGCTGTTTTGTCACCAAGCTGACCCTGCTGCTGAATACATGAAAGGCAGACTCAAAATGAGCGGAGATATGAATATGTGGCTTGAGTTGTTGCCGGTTTGGCAAGCCCGAACGAACGACGTTGAGCAGTCTCCACTTTTAGAGCAAACAACTATTTAACTTGGGTTAACAAACCACTATTGCTTGACTCACATGCGTTGAATGATCGTCCCGGTTCCCAGTCCACCACCACAGCACATGGTCACCAGCCCGAATTCTTTGTCAGAGCGGTGTAACTCATGAAGTGCTTTTGTCATCAGAATTGATCCAGTGCCTCCAAGTGGGTGACCTAACGCGATCGCACCGCCATTTGGGTTGACAGAATCCATATCAGGGTTCATTTCGCGAGCCCAGGCTAGAACCACTGAAGCGAAGGCCTCGTTTATCTCCACAACGTCGATGTCACCCATTGTCATCTTGTTGCGTTCTAGCAAGTGATGAGTAGCTTCTATAGGTCCGGTCAGCATCAAGACAGGATCGCTTCCAACCAGGCAAGTGTCGATGATGCGACCTAGCGGCTTGAGGCCCTGTTCCTCAGCCTTCTCAGCAGTCATCATTAAGACTGCGCCGCTTCCGTCGCTTATTTGCGAGGAGGCGCCAGCCGTATGTACGCCATCATCCATTACTGGACTCAACTGAGATAACGCTTCAAGAGTCGTTGGTCGAATACCACCGTCTCTTGAAACCCGCTGCTTTTCTCCGGTTGCGGTTCCATCGTCGTCAAGTACTGGAACGTCCACTTCGACTATCTGAGTGGCGAACCGATCTTCATCCCACGCCCTAGCAGCGTTCTCTTGGCTCCGAAGGCCGAACTCGTCGCATTCGTCGCGCGTGATATTCCACTTCTTGGCCAGTAACTCCGCACCTTGGAACTGGGTGGTGTATTCGTAGTGATCCTTATAGCGCGGCGTTGCGGTCAGTTGGCCCTTCTTATAGGAAGAACCCATTGGATTCCGGGTCATCGATTCAACACCACAACCAACGGCACTATCGACAACCCCTGAAGCAACTAACCCATATGCAAGCGAAATTGCTTGCTGACTAGAGCCGCATTGCGCGTCGACGGTCGTTGCCGCAACGGTCAAGGGCATTCCGGCGCCAAGCCAAGCAGTTCGAGCGATATTCGCAGTTTGTTCACCTGCTTGACTAACGCATCCGCCCACTACTTGGCCAATAGTGGAAGGGTCAACTCCGCTTCGCTCTATAAGGGCTGTTTGCACTTCGCTTAGAAGGTCAGCTGGATGGATGTTGCTCAATTCACCGCCTCGTCGACCAACAGGCGAACGGACAGCTTCAACGATCACTATTTCAGACATACGTCAACCTTAGTCATGACAGTCGTCTCGTACCTAGGCTTCGAGAGATTGCCGAGATCAGCATCGCTACCGAGTAGACCAATGAACTGGCGCAAAGTGGTTCCTATGCGGCGTCTAGGTCAACCTCAGGCAGCAGACGGGCGTTAGCTAGCGCTGCTCTTGCTTCCGCAATCCCTTTTCTTCCCAGATCACGAGTCTTAAAGTTCAGTTTTCGACTGGGCCCTGATGACGTTTGTGGCGCTATTTCGATGAGGCGTAACTGTCTGGTCATGGCTCCATTCTTGTCGCAGGGTGGGACAGCGAAATCTGCATCGTTGAGTTAAGTGTGATGTTGATAGGTAACCAACGAAGTGATCTGGCTAATGTCGATAACAGAGTGCTACTCAAGTAAGGAATCCAGAAGATATGAGTTACCGCTACGGCATAACAGTTCCATTCGATGCACCGCTAAACCAACAGCGGGATTTGTACCAGGAGTTTGCTGATTTGGGATACACAGATTTGTGGAGTTCGGAAGCAGACGGGACAGATGGCTTCACACCACTCATCTTGGCTTCGCAGTGGGCGCCTGAACTTCGCTTGGGGGTAGCGATCATCCCGGCTTTTACTCGCGGACCAGCGTTAATGGCACAACACATTGCATCAATGTGTGAGGCGGCCCCTGGAAGGTTTGTAATGGGAATAGGTTCGTCATCGAACGTCATTGTTGAACACTGGAATGGAATTCCTTTTGAGGAGCCGTATAAGAGAACCCGCGACATGGTGAGGTTTCTGCGAACAGCACTTACTGGTGAGAAAGTTTCTCAAGAATTCGATGAATTCGAAGTCAAGGGGTTCACCTTGCGGCGAATTCCGCCAACACAGCCCCCGATCCTGATCGCAGCCTTGCGGGCTGGCATGCTCCGTCTCGCGGGCCGAGAGGGGGATGGGGCCATAATCAATTGGCTTTCAGCTAATGACGTCGCGACCGTCAAGCCTTACGTAGAAGAAGGTGGCCCGGATAAAGAGATAGTTGCGCGTATTTTTTGTTGCCCAAACCCGGACGCCGAGACTGTGCGAGCAGGAGCAAAGCGGGCGATAGCGGCATACTTGAATGTTCCTGTTTATGCGGATTTTCATCGTTGGCTAGGGCGTTCCGACGATCTTGATGGAATGTGGAGCGCATGGTCAGATGGTGACCGCAAAGCAGCACTAGATGCGATTCCTGATCATGTAGTTGATGAGCTAATAGTTCACGGGCATCCTGAAGAATGCCGGGAGCATATTGATCGGTATCACGAGATGGGGGTAACAACTTCAACTGTTTCGATAATGCCGTTTGGAAATATTGATCCAGTGCAGGCCGCTCGTGATCTTGCTCCTGCAGCACGATGATTTCGAAAATAGAGATTTTGAAAGGATAAGAAAATGAACTTGGAGACGATCGAATACGAAACGCGAGACGGCGTAGCGCATGTCCGCTTTGCCCGTCAGGGCGCCGCCAATACAGTTAATCCACAGTTCTCTCGCGATCTTCGCGACGTGATGCTGGAGATTGAATGGGATCAGCAGGTTAAGGCTGTGTCCGTAACTGCTGAAGGCAAAGTGTTTCATGCGGGCGGAGACTTGAAAGAATTCCACGAAGCAGGTGCTGGTCTCCCGAAATTAGCTAGCGGGATGCTCACTGACTTCCATGGCGGCATTTACAAAATGAACCGGATGCCGAAACCATTTGTTGCGGGGGTGAATGGGGCCGCGGGTGGAGCGGGACTCTCAATAGTCAGCGCCTTCGACCTTGTTGTGGCAGGAGAATCATCACAATTCACTATGGCTTACACCAAAGCAGGCGTTACGCCCGATGGGACCTCAACTTATTTCGTTGCGCGCCACATCGGTGTTCGAAGAATGCTTGACCTAACCCTGACAAATAGGGTTCTGTCAGCGCACGAGGCTGAAGCTTGGGGACTAGTGAATCGCGTCGTACCTGACGATGAAGTTGACGCCGCTACAGCCGAGATAGCTCAGTCTCTGGCTGATGGACCATCGTGGGCGCTTGGCCATGCGAAACAAATTGTCTATGCCGGCTTTAATAGCACGCTAGAACAGGCTGGGGAAGTAGAGGGAGTCATGATTGCTGAAGCAATGGGCACTCATGATGGCCAAGAGGGCATAGCGGCATTTGTTGAGAAACGAGCCCCCAATTTCATCGGTGAGTAGATTTATTTACTTCAATTGATCAGCGGAGACGCTGATCCAACGGTCGACTAAGAAACCTCCGAGAGGTAAAGACCCCAACACCATTGCAGCTAGAGCTTTTCTGAAGCTCCAGTTCATCTCGGTGAACCAGCGGACTATAACTGCCACGAAGATGAGGTAGAGGACCCCATGTATTGGCCCGACAAGGGTCACTCCATGGTCATATCCCGCACCGTATTTCACGGCAGTTGCGGCTAAGAGAATTAGATAGCTCGTCGCTTCCAGACGAGAAGTCAGGTGCAAAATTCGATACATAGTCACAGTTTTGCGTACCGTCGTGGCTGTGGCACCACTTATCGGTATTACTGGTCGAACTTCTGCGGGCTCAGTTTTGGCCCCGGGAGCTCCTCATCTAGCTGACAGTCCGGTGGATTGGTTCTTCGGAGAGTACGCATCCCGGGTGCGAGAAGCAGGCGGTTTACCAGTCGAACTTCCAGCAATTGACAACCCTTCTGAGTATGTGGAGCGACTCGACGCGGTGGTGCTCAGCGGTGGGGGGGATATTGACCCCGAACGATGGAACGGTCCTTCTGAAAGTTCTTACATGGTTTCATCAGAGCGAGATGCTTTTGAGTTCGCGTTACTCGAGGCCGCAGTAACTGCAGGAATACCGGTCCTTGGTATCTGTCGTGGTCTTCAAGTGATCAACGTCTTCTTTGGCGGCACTCTGGTCCCCCATTTGGATGAGGCAACAGGTGATGGGCATTCGAAGTCAGCTCCCGATCGAACCCAAACGCGCCACGCGGTTAGATGCGAAGCCGGCAGTATCTTGTTCGATCTTTATGGTTCAACGGCGATGGTCAATTCTTTTCACCACCAAGCGGTTGATCAACCAGGGCACGAACTGAAGGTCACTGCTTATTCACCTGACGGAACAGTCGAGGGAATTGAAGATGCGAGCGGGCTCGTTGTTGGAGTCCAGTGGCATCCTGAAATGCTGAAACACCCGCAACCGGTGTTCGCTTGGCTTATCGACAAAGCAAACGGAAGAGAAGGCAGCGATGTGGTTTAAATCACGCCTCGTTGCTGACGGTCTTCGATTTCTTGAGGGCTGAGACCTAAGAACTCGGCGTAGATTGCTTCGTTGTCTCCGCCGACAGGATGAAAGATTTCAAGATCCCGAAGCTGAGAGCCGTGAAATCTGAGGGGACTATGTGGAAGCGGGATTTCTCCCAGAGTTTCGTGGTCAACCCACTGAAGAAACTGGCGTTCAATCAGATGTGAGTCGTTGACGACTTCGTCGACTCCTCGCACAATAGCTACAGGGACACCAGCTTCGGACAATCGTGACGCCACTTCATCGCGTCGACGGTCCTTAGTCCACTGCTCAACTAAGTGATCAACTTCGTCCATGTTTGCTGCCCGGTCGGTGTTATGGCGAAACTTCGGTTCATCAAAAAGATCAGTTCTGCCGAGGACCTCGAGCACTGCACGCCAATGCTTATTTGTGACTGAGATCAGGGCGATGTGCCCATCTGAGCATTGATAGACGTCGTAGGGGGCGACACCCATGGCTGCATGTTTGTTGCCTGTTCGTGGGGCAGTCCCTGTTTGGTGCCACGACAGCATGTTTGAACAGAGCGTGTGATACGCGGCTTCTGCCATTGATGTTTCTACCAAACGTCCTTTGCCTGTTCGCTCTACATCGAGCAACGCCGTAACGATTGCGCCATAGAGGTGAGCGCCGCCCAGAAAATCAATGAAAGCGACACCTGCTTTGACAGGGGGTTGATCGGGATGCCCAGTTACGCTCATCGGACCCATGTGTGCCTGCACTGTGATGTCCATGGCCGTTTGGCTTGCATCTGGACCGCTTAATCCGAAGCCTGAAGCATGGGCGAACACAAGCGCCGGATTAATTTTCCAAAGTGATTCAGCATCTATACCAAGTTTTTCAGGAACGCCAGGCGCGTAATTGACGAGTACGACGTCTGCCTTTTTCGCGAGCCCCAAAAACATTTCGTGACCATCGTCGGATTTGAGGTCCAAGGTGATCGCTTCTTTTGAAGAATTAAGGGCTGCATATGAGATTGAATCACCTCGCGCGCGCAACGGTTCGCCGCGCGTCTGTTCGATCTTGATTACCCGAGCCCCAGCCATGGAAAGTAGGAAGCCGGCGTATGGCCCTTGATAGATCTGACCTAGATCAAGCACGGTGACGCCGTCCAAAGGAAGAGCCCGATCGTTGTTACTCATTTGAAGCTCCCACCAAGGATGTCGCGAGCCATGATCAGTCGTTGTACTTCGCTTGGTCCTTCTCCCACGCGTCGGATCCTCAGTTCGCGGTACCACCGTTCAAGTGGCAGATCTTTTGTGACTCCAATCCCGCCGTGAATTTGGATACAACGGTCGATGACTCTGCTACTTGCTTCTGTTGCCACCAGTTTCGCCATAGCAGCTTCAGTTCTGAACCGTTCTCCGCTGTCTGCTTTTTGGGCAGCTTCAAGAACGCAATAACGGGCGTGGCGAATGTCGATTTCGTTGTCTACGACCATCCATTGAATCGCCTGTTTTTCAGCGAGGGGGGAACCGAAGGTCTCACGGTTTTTCGCCCAGTCGATGGACATTTCTTGCGCCCTGATCGCGGGCCCTATGCACCCCGCGGCGTAGGGGATCCGTTGTCGGCTAAGTCGATCGTTAGCTATTGCGAAACCGCCGTTGACCTCACCGAGAATATTTTCTTCCGGAACCCGCATTTCATCGAATTGCAGCTCTGTTGCGTAATGAGTTGCCCGCAAGGTATGCACGACTCGCCGCACATGAAAGCCAGGGGTATCTGTATCAACGATGAAAGCCGTTACCCCGTTACGGCCCGGATCGTCGGAAGTGCGAGCGAAGATCAACGCATAGTCAGCTTTGTCAGCACCTGAAATGTAAAGCTTTGATCCGCTTAGGACCCATTCGCCTCCGTCTTTGATTCCTCGGGTTTGGATAGCACGAGCTGGATCGGAACCTCCCGATGGCTCGGTCAGAGCAAAACAACCTTTTTTCTCACCGCGAAGAGTTGGGTAAAGCCAACGTTCTTTTTGATCGTCAGTAGCTTCGTAAAGTTGTGCGAGGCCGGCGCCTCCAAACACTCCGTAGCAGGGGTTGTATAGGCCGGCTCGATGTTGGGACATTTCGATTGCCATCAAGGCACGAGTGGTGGTGTTAAGTCCGGGACCGCCGTATTCTTCGGGGATGTCTAAACCATAGAAACCCATGGATTTAGTCATGGCAATGAGCCGGTCTTGATCAGTTGGGTCCAATGATCCAGCGTCGGGGTCTAGGTGGTCCTCTAAGGGCAAGATCTCACTTTGAACAAAGCGCCGGGTGGTCTCGACTATTAATTGTTGCTCTTCGTTAAGGCTGAAGTCCATATTGATCTCTCAGTTGGGGGATAGTCGGCCAATTCGGCTTTGTTCGGCCTGTTGGTGAGTTGGAAGTTGTCCGTGGTCATACAGGTGGAGCATTAGAAGCTCATCCCAGCGACTTCGGTAGTTGGCAGTGAATTCGAAACGAAATTTCGTTGCTTCATCACCATGTAACTGAAGCTCTTCTTCGAGTGCTGTACGTATTCCGAAGAGATGTCTAGCTCCCGCATAGCCCACAGACAGCACTGTGCCTTGGGAATCTGCCACGTGGTAAACCCCTAGCTGTGCCGGAAGTGAAGCGATGGTTTCGCTATTAAGGTCCATCCAGGCTTTTTCGAGTCGGATGCCCATATCAGCGAGGAGTGTCTAGAAGATCTGACATGGCAGCACCCATGAGATTTTCGAAGTTCTGGCGGAAAAACTTATCCTGAGTTTCGACTGACAGGGCTTCCACCTCTGTGTCGAAACGCCGTAGAGGATTGCGTCCGCCTTCGACATGTGGGAAATCAGAACTGAACATGCAGATTTCGTCTCCGGTGTTTTCAATTATCCAGCCAGTTGGTTCGGTGGGAAATGGAGTAACTCGAATTTGTCGATGAACGTATTCTGATGGTCGCAGAGCTAGATCTTGTAGGCGGTTTTCGTGACGTGCGAACGCCTCGAAAGCTGCTTCGAGTTGTCGCATGAACGAGGGCAGCCATGCTGCCCCGAGCTCTATCACTCCCATTTTCAGATTAGGAAATCTGTCGAAAACCCCGTCGAAGATCAGGCTGGAAAGAGCTTGGATGGGTGGCGATGAAATGCTCATGTAGGAGACAGACCTGAAGTTCTCGCTGCCTCCATGAAAGTCTGGCTCGGGCGGTAAGCCATTATTTCTATGCTGCGGTGGCATCACTAGGTCCGGAGTTGCAACGTGCATCACGACAGGTATGCCAGCCTCTTGTGCGCGAGCCCAAATTCCGTCAAAAGCTATGTGGCTATGGGCATGGTCTTTAGGCATACGATTGGGAATGAGTAGCGAAGCGGCCCCAGCTTCGATGGCTTCGCTGGCGCATGGGATAGCTAATTCCAAGTCTTGTAGTGGTATATAGGCCACGGGCAACAGGCGTGGGTCTCCTTCGCAGAAAGCAATTTGGGCGCGGTTGGCGGCAGAAGCTACCTCGTAGGTAAGACTTGCTGGGGCTTCATGTTCCATGACTTCGAGAAGGGTGTTGGGCATAGTTGGGAAAACGAGCTGGCTAGCGAAGCCCATATGGTCCAAAGCCTCGCTGCGGTCCATGGGATTCCACGCCCCGTGAGCGCGGTAGTTCTTTCGAAGCATGATTTCTTTTTCAGCTGATGCCCGAAAATCGGTATCTAGGTGAAGAGTGCGGCAGTGATCTATCTCACTGAAAATTGGGCTCTCTTCGTTGGCGAAAAACTTTGTTCGCGTGTACTCCTGAACCTTCCGAGAGCCGAATTCGTCTAACCACTCTGGAGGTTCCATCGTGTGAGCGTCGGCGTCGTGAATTATCCGATCTGTCACATAGGCCATTCGTTGCCTCCTCGTCTATTGCACCGAAGCGTAGTTGTGCTGGCAGTACACGTGCCTTTAGCTAGTTGTCGTGCAGTGCCTTGTTGATCCCTTCCCACTTGTCGGGATCGAGAACCCGCATCTCGATAGCACCTGAGAAGCTATTGCGGATAAGTAGCATTCCTGACCTGCCGGACAAGTCTTTACCCTTCACGACTGATCCATCGGGAAGAGTTACCTGGCTTCCGGCGGTCACATAGCAGCCTGCTTCGACTGTGCAATTGTCGCCTAGCGATATTCCGATCCCCGAATTTGCGCCAAGGAGGCAATTTTCGCCGACGGCGATTGTTTCTTTACCGCCGCCCGACAGAGTTCCCATTATCGAAGCGCTGCCACCGATATCGCTGTGAGCGCCAACGACTACGCCAGCGCTAATTCTTCCTTCGACCATTGAGGGTCCTAGGGTTCCTGCGTTGAAATTACAGAACCCTTCATGCATTACGGTTGTTCCTTCGGCTAGATGCGCTCCAAGCCGCACTCTGTCGGCATCGGCAATGCGCACCCCTGCGGGAATTACATAGTCCGTCATTCGTGGAAATTTATCTACTGAAGTCACCGAAATGCTGAGGTTTATTTCGGCTGCACGACTCTGAAGTTCGCCGACGCGCTCCGGCAGAACTGGTCCTGCATTGGTCCAGGCGCAGTTAGTGAGCAAACCAAAAACGCCGTCGAGGTTGGCCCCGTGGGGTTGGACCTCTCTGCGACTGAGCAGGTGCAGTCTGAGATAAGCATCAGCAAGGTCGACGGCCGGAGCGTCCAAGTCCTCGATAGTGGTTTCGACTATCCGGCCTTGGATAAGGCCAAGTTTCTCGGCCATAGACGATCTCTTCGGGTCGACGTTTGCGTCTGGATACCAGACGTCAAGCTGGGTTTCCGTTTCGAGATCGAAGTAGCTATGGCCAATCGCTGTGATGCTCATGACGTCATTTTCGCAGTGTTGAGGCTAGATACCGACTCCTCTTTGGATTTATCTCGTAAATTGGTGAAATTTGGAGATGGTAAATAGAGAAAATGCTTCATTTCTTGGTGAATGGGAACATCTAGCGGGCATGAGCCCCTTCGGCCGCCTAGTTTCGAGTTTATGAAGACACCTGTCTGCGAAATGCTTGGCGTGGATGTGCCCATCCTCGCGTTTACCCACTGTCGAGATGTGGTTGCTGCCGT
>Ga0208765_1000043_pt1 | contig 68177 bp, 54 predicted proteins | sample ETNtaG_2_FD_185783 | JGI IMG/M metagenome (GOLD analysis project Ga0208765, IMG submission 185783) | Marine microbial and viral communities from oxygen minimum zone, Eastern Pacific Ocean - ETNP201406SV203 (SPAdes) (version 2) | ecosystem: Environmental > Aquatic > Marine > Oceanic ...
GCGGACAGAAAGATCCATCAGTTCAGAAATACCCTCGGTGTTATAACCGGCCCGGAGGAATGAACATACCTTGAACTGGGAGCCGGTCAGGTCCGGGTGATTCTTGGTGAGAACATGGATGAATGGACCGTTATTTTGAGAGAACTTCGAAAAAAAATTGATCCAGTTTTTTTCAGCTTTTATCATTTATTCAGGTTGATTCAATACAACACTTTCCTCGTTTATTGATCTAGCAAAGATTAATATGAAAAAAACGTAGAAATGCTACGGCATTACCACGCAAACAACGTAATCAAGCCCTGTTCGGAGGTTTTAAGAGGTACCGTTACTAGAAGTGTCTAAAGAGTGGAGGAAGGTTACCAGGTTGGTATTGGGGTCCAGGTTGAGCTTTTTTCTCAAACGATAGCGACGGCTTTCTACGGACCGGATAGAGAGTCCCGCAAGATTTGAGATCTCTTTGGTGTTCTGGTTCATCTTGAGGTAAGTACAGATTTTCATGTCCGCCGGCGTCAGATCGGGATAATTATGAGAAAGAGTTTCCATATATCCGGGATAGGCAGACATGAACTGCTTTTCAAACTCCTGCCAATCATCTTTTCCATTGGAAGCCTCTTTGAGTTTGGACCGGAGTGGTTTTAAGACGGCCCGTTCCTCCTTGCTATTGAGCAGGTTGGAAAAGTAGTCCACATCCTTCTTAAGTGAGTCCAATAGCTCATTTTTTTGAATAACGTAGGTAGACATGTTGGCCAATTCGCACTCTTTACACTCGAGCTCCGTTTTGAATACATTGCGGTCATATTCGGCAATACACCTCTTTTGCTCGGCGGTGACCCGCTGGTTTCGGAAAAAAACAATGCCCAGTCCCAGTATAAGGAATGTGAAAAAGGAGATCTGAGCGGTCTGCCGCCGTTTGGTTCGTTCTTCTTCCAGGGCACGCTGATTGGCTTGAAGGCTCAGTTTCAGTTCTGAGTGAAGATCATTCAATGTTTCCTGGTTTTCTACAGATGTTTGGGCCTGGCCTGGCAAAGGCTGAGAGAAGCTTAAAGCAATGATACAAATCAAAATGCAGTTTTTCATTACTCAAAACTACGCAAACCACTTATATATTACCAATAAAAATTTCATTAAAATGCGTAGTGTTTAATTAAGAAATAAATAAAATATTTATGTAGGATTGGACCCAAGTGACTAGTTTATAGAAAATGAAAAAAATTACCAATATTCGCTAAAATACCGAGAATAGGATGATGTTATCCCATCTATCCTTACCTCTCTTTTCAAGGAGCAAAAATAGTGATTTGTCAATTGAAGAGATCTTGAAAAGTGAGAGGTAATTATAGAATAATTTTATATGGAATATATTATATAAATCACTACGCAAAATAATTTCTGCTAGAAAAATTTCCCCCTTCATGTGCCGCAACAATATTTTGGCGGCAAAGGTCAATAATAACTACAGTATAATATGCAAAATGCGTGAATTTGAGGTTGGAGGGCGGTTTTTTGGGAATGGGGGAAATGGTGGCAAGCAATTAAGGTTCTCAAGGGATTTTGGGAACTAACACCTGTTCAGGCGTTTCAGGTGAAGTAAATTCCTGTGAAATGTTTGTTGATTATGCAAAAATCAAGGTCTCGGCTGGCAACGGTGGTAACGGCTGTGTCAGCTTCCGGAGGCAAAAGTTTGTTCCCAAAGGAGGCCCTGACGGAGGTAACGGAGGTAAAGGAGGCGATGTTATCTTCAGGGTGGACAGTCAGCTCCACACACTTCAGGACATAAAGTATAAAAAATCCTATGGTGCTGCTAACGGAGGAGACGGCTCCAGCAGCCGGAAAACAGGTCAGAATGGAGATGATGTCATTATACCTGTTCCGCCGGGCACCGTCCTCACAAAAGTGGGAGAGAAAAGGGTCGCCGCCGATCTGGTGAATGAAGGAGACCAGTTCCAGGGAGCTGAAGCGGGCCTTGGCGGACGGGGCAATCATGAATTTGCCACATCCACGCACCAGGCTCCCCGTGAGTCTGAGCCGGGTAAGCCTGGTGAAGAGTTTATCTATGAACTGGAGCTTAAACTGCTGGCCGATGTGGGCCTTGTGGGGCTGCCCAATGCCGGTAAGTCCACACTCCTTTCCAAACTGTCCGCAGCCCGGCCAAAGATCGCTGATTATCCTTTTACCACTCTGGAACCGCATCTGGGTATTGTGAAATACGGCGATTTCGACTCTTTTGTCATGGTGGACATCCCCGGCCTCATCGAAGGGGCCAGCAAAGGCAAAGGGATGGGGATTCGGTTTCTTCGGCATATCGAACGGACGTCCGTCCTGGCACTTCTTATCGACATTACTGATGAGGATCCGGACGCTACCGTTTCTACTCTTCTGGATGAATTAAAAAATCATAACAAGGCACTTCTAGATAGACCCCGAGTGGTGGTCTTTACCAAGCGGGACCTACTGCCTGCCGAGGCTGAACTACCTCCGCTTAAAGACGGCGAGACCGTCTCATTTATCTCCTCAGTTTCCGGGGAGGGGCTTTCTGAGCTGGTTCCCCAACTGGCACAACTTTGCCATGGAGACTGATCAGCTCCGCTCACTTCTGACGCTTGGGAACATTCCCGGCATGGGGCCAGCCCGGATCCGGACAGCCGTCAGTACTTTCAAATCTCCCCGGGGTGTCTTTGAAGCCTCTTTCAATGACCTGTGCCAGCTGAAGGGGATTAATATGAAACTGGCCAGAAACATTTTGGACTTTTCCCGGACCGATAGTGCGGATATACAGATGGAAAAAGCTGCCGAATCGGGCGCCCATATCATTACCCTCTGGGATGACAGCTATCCAGCCCTCCTCAAAAAGATCTATGATGCACCTGTTTTCCTTTATCTGAAAGGGTCAGTAGAAAACCTGAATAACGATGCCGTGGCCGTTGTAGGTACCCGCAAGGGCACCCCTTACGGTAAGAGAGTGGCAACTGAACTGGGGGAAGGGCTAGCCTCGGCGGGGCTCACTGTGGTGAGCGGCCTTGCCAGTGGAATTGATACGGTGGCGCACAAAGCGGCACTGTCGGTAGGTGGTCTTACCATGGCGGTGCTGGGGAACGGCCTTGACACGGTTTACCCCTCAGCAAACAGGCAGTTGACCAAGAATATTGAAAAGAACGGTACGATTATTTCCGAGTTTCCCTTCGGCACCAAACCGGACGCCTCCAATTTCCCCAAGCGGAATCGCATCATCAGCGGTCTTTCCCATGCAACCGTGGTGGTGGAAGCGGGAGACAGGAGCGGCGCCATTCTCACCGCCCTCGATGCCGTGGATCAGAACAGGGATCTGTTTGCCGTGGCTGGCCGCCTCACAGATCCGAAAAGCCTTGGTTGCCTTCGGCTTATCCGTAACGGCGCTATTCCGTATCATACTGTTCAGCATCTGCTGGATATTCTCAATCCACGCCTCACTAAGCCGTTGACTTCGGTACAGAAGGAGATGGACCTCCATCTCACAAAAGAGGAGAAAAAACTGTTCAGCAAGGTAACAACCGACCCGAAACATGTGGACGATATTGTCACCGCTGCTGGAAGCGATCCTTCAACCGTTCTCACACTTTTACTTGAACTTGAACTGAAAGGGGCTGTTCTTCAGCTGTCAGGCAAACACTATGTACGTGCGTAGAAGAGGAAGGCAGATTAAATTTCTTGACTGAAGAAGATGAGTCTATGAGTTCTGATAACGACAGAAATAACAGGTGGTCCGCAGTTAAGGCTCTGCTGGATAATGCGGAGAATGTCATCCTTTCCACACATATGAATCCGGATGGCGACGGCCTTGGATCACAGCTTGCCATGGCAGACTATCTTGAGAGCCACGGAAAGACCGGTACCATCCTTAATCCGTCACCTGTTCCTGAAGACCTTCATTTTATGATGGATTATGCCGATTTCCGCCACTACGATAGGGATAACCACAACCATCTTCTGGCGAGGGCTGACCTGGCCATCATTTTTGACATTGGTGATTTTGGACGCTTGGGCTACCTGGGGGAGGATTTGCTGGAATGCAAGATGAAGACAATCTCTATCGACCACCACCCTCATAAAGATCCAAACGGTTTTTCTCATGTCGTTCACGATGTCTCTGCCTGTGCCACAGGTTACCTCGTCTACGATTTTCTGAAGTATGCGAATGGATCTGAGCAGACTATTTCTGAAACAGTGGCCAATGGTCTCTACGTTGCGCTCATGACGGATACCGGTTCCTTCAGGTTTAACAACACCGACGCCAGGGCCCACGAAATGGCCAGTGAATTGATTCGGTCCGGCGTCAAGCCTTACGATCTTTATCAGCAGGTCTACGAGTCCATGCCCATGGAAAGGGTGAAGCTTTTGGGCACTGTGCTGGAAGATATTCATCTTTCCTCCGCCGGTAGACTGGCATGGTTTACGGTCACCAGAGAGATGATCGAAGATGCCGGAGCATCCAGTGGACATGTGAGCGGTTTTACGGACACTGTCCGGTCCGTGAAAGGTGTTGAAGTAGCCGTTATGATCCATGAAATTTCCGATAACAAAACGCGACTGAATTTCCGCTCTAAAGGAAAAGTGAAAATTGACGATTTGGCCCGGGAGTTTGGTGGTGGTGGTCACCCTTTTGCCGCTGGTGCAGTTGTTAAGCAGTCACTGGTCACAACCAGAGAGGCGATTATCCCCGCAACTGTAAGTGAAATTGAGGAACAGTTGGGAGAAGGCAGTTAGCTGTGAAGATCACCATTGCCAAAGATGCGGGTTACTGTTTTGGTGTGCGAGACGCCGTGAAACTTGCCTATAAAAGTGCCGAGGAAAACGGTGCGATCTACATGCTGGGAGACATTGTTCATAACGAGCAAGTGGTATCGGATCTGGCTGGTGCGGGAACGAAAGTGGTAAACAATCTAAACGAGATACCCAATGATAAATCGGTCCTTTTCCGTGCTCATGGCACTGAAACCAAGGTGTGGGAGGATGCTCTGGGTAAGGGACTGGACATTATTGATGCCACTTGTCCCCTGGTGCAAGAGATACATGATGAGGTAAAAAAACTTGCAAAGGACGGTCGGCAGATCATTATTATCGGCGACCACGGTCATGACGAAGTTGTGGGCATTATGAGTCATGCGAAGAATTCCATTGTCATTGCCTCGCCAAAAGAAGCTCATACTCTCCGAAAAATGAAGCAGGCGGGCGTGGTGAGCCAGTCAACTCAGTCCATTGAAAATGTTCAAGAAATCATCAATATTTTGATGACAAAAATTTTCGATCTCCGTTTCATCAACACGATCTGCTTTCCTACTAAGCGGAACAGGGAACAGATCAAACAACTGGCTGCTGATAGTGATGTGATGGTAATCATCGGATCATTTACAAGCGCAAATTCAATGCGTCTTACGCAGCTGGCGCTGGAGATTAATCCAAACACACACCAGGTGACCTGTGCTGACGAAATCGATCCCTCATGGTTTGACCAGGGGGGAAAGGTCGGTATCTCTGCCGGAGCTTCCACACCTGATTATCTTATTGATCAGGTCTACCAAAAGATTAAACAGCTTTCACCTGAACTCGAGGAGGTGTACGAATAATGGAAAAAGGTTCATTTGAAGTAAAGGTCGGTTTGGCAGAAATGTTAAAGGGTGGTGTCATTATGGATGTCACCAATGCTGAACAGGCAAAAATTGCCGAGGATGCCGGTGCCGTTTCTGTTATGGCACTGGAGCGCATCCCGGCTGATATCCGTGCTGACGGCGGCATTGCTCGTATGTCCAGTCCGCAGGTGATCAAAGAAATCCAGGAAACTGTCTCCATTCCTGTCATGGCGAAATGCCGCATCGGCCATTTTGCCGAGGCGCAGATACTGGAGTCACTGGGTGTCGATTTTATCGATGAGAGTGAAGTGCTAACGCCGGCGGACGAGCACAATCATATTGATAAGCACGCATCCAAGGTACCTTTTGTCTGTGGCTGTCGAGACCTTGGTGAAGCGCTCCGGCGTATTGGAGAAGGTGCCGCCATGATCAGGACTAAAGGTGAAGCAGGCAGCGGAAATATTGTTGAAGCTGTTCGTCACATGCGACAGGTGCAAAAAGATATAAAATCACTCACTGTTCTTGGTGACGATGAACTTATGGCCAAGTCCAAGGATCTCGGTGCTCCCTACAGCCTGGTGAAACAGGTGGGCAAGCTTGGCAAACTTCCTGTTCCCAACTTTGCAGCTGGCGGCATTGCCACTCCGGCGGATGCATCTCTTATGATGCAGCTAGGGGCGGAAAGTGTTTTTGTAGGCTCGGGTATCTTTAAGTCGGAAGATCCGCCGGTGAGGGCAAAGGCTATCGTAGCGTCAGTCACTTATTATAACGATCCGGCCAAGCTGGCTGAAGTTTCATACGATCTCCAGAAAGCGATGAAGGGTCTGGATATGGCTGAAATTCCTGAAGGAGAACGTCTCCAGGAGCGCGGCTGGTAGTGAAGCGAATTGGCGTCCTCGGACTGCAGGGGGCGTATGCCAAACATTTGGCTATTCTTCAACAGCTGGATGTCCAGGCTGTGGATGTGAGAAAGGCTGAAGATCTTGAAAAGTGCCATGGCCTCATCATCCCCGGCGGGGAATCAACCACCATGACCAAGCTCATCAATGAAATTGATATGCATGACGCCTTGCTCAAATTTTCCGTTGACCGTCCGGTGTTCGGAACCTGTGCTGGTATGATACTCATGGCCACCAAAGTAGACGATGACCGAGTGGAGACACTTAACCTTCTTGACATAGAGGTAGAGCGTAACGCTTATGGACGCCAGATCGATTCCTTTATTGATGAGCTGGATATAACAACCAACGGTCAGGCCTTTTCCATGCGCGGAGTTTTTATCCGAGCGCCTAGGATCAAGAACATGGGTGACGAAGTTGAGGTTCTGGCATCTGTTAATGGTGAACCGGTCCTGGTTCAGCAAGGGCACCATATGGCGGCTGCATTTCATCCTGAATTGACGGGCGAGACGCGGATCCATAACTACTTTTCTACCCTGAAAGGGGAAATGTCACTTGCCTGAGAAAACCACAATTCTGGACAGGGTCCATTCACCGACTGATCTGAAGAAGCTGGATCGCCAGGAGATCGACCAGCTGTGTGATGATGTTCGCCAGCACATCATTGACGTGGTAGAGGAGAAGGGGGGACATTTTTCTTCACCTTTAGGTGTTGTGGATCTTACCGTGGCTCTTCATAAGGTTTTTGATACTCCCAAAGATTTGCTCATTTGGGATGTGGGTCACCAGTGCTATGCCCACAAGATTGTTACGGGCCGCCGGGACAATTTCCACACTTTGCGCCAGTATGACGGCATTAGCGGTTTTTGTAAACGTGACGAAAGTGAATATGATATTTTTGGCGCCGGTCACGCCAGCACCTCCATTTCCGCCGCCCTCGGCATGGCACGAGCCCGGGACCTGAAAGGGGAAAAACAGTGCGTCGTTGCAATAATCGGTGATGGAGCCATGACAGGTGGTCTTGCCTATGAAGGTTTGAATAATGCTGGTGTACTCCCGAGCCAGTTTTTGATCGTGGTGAACGATAACAAAATGTCCATTTCACATACGGTAGGTGCGCTGTCCCATTACCTCACTAAAGTGGTGACAAACCCGCTGTACAACCGTGTCAGGGATAAGATATGGGATTTGACAGGGATACTTCCGGGAATCTCCAAAAAAGTTGTTCGCCGGATAGCGCATACAATCCAGGAAGGTCTCAAACATTTTCTTGTACCGGGGATGATTTTCGAGGAACTGGGGCTTAGATATTTTGGTCCTATTGATGGTCACAATATGGATGAAATGATAGAGACCTTTGAGAATCTGAAAAGTGCGTCATTTCCGGCCGTGGTCCATATTTTGACGCGGAAGGGTGTCGGCAAAGAAAAAGCGGAAGCCGATCCGCTTAAATATTACTCCCTTTCCGGCAACGGGGACGGTCAGGCCCAAGAGCCCATTGCGCCGGACTACAGCAAAGTGTTCGGTTCTATCGCCTGTCAGCTTGCTGAAGAAGATAAAGATGTCGTTTGTGTGGTGGCTGCCATGCGGGAAGGGACAGGTCTCGTTCCGTTTGCTGAAAAACACCCTGATCGTTTCTTTGATGGCGGTATCGCCGAAGGCCACGCCGTTACGTTTGCCGGTGGTCTGGCTGCATCGGGGATGAAGCCTATTGTAGCCATCTATTCCACATTTTTGCAGCGCAGTTATGATATGATTGTTCACGACATAGCCCTTCAGAAACTGCCTGTCCTTTTTTGTCTGGACAGAGGAGGTGTTGTGGGACCTGACGGCCCCACCCATCACGGTGTGTTTGACCTCTCTTTTCTCAGATCAATACCGGGTATAGCCTTGGCGGCACCGAAAGACGGTAATGAACTGCGAGATTTGATGTACACAGGATTGAATCACTGGAAAGGCCCTTTTGTGGTGCGCTACCCGAAAGCGACATCCTTGGTTTTCGATAAATCGTTGGCGCCTGAGGCAGTTGAAGTGGGAACGTGGGAAGTTTTGAAGGAAGGAAACGACCTGGTAATCCTGGCTGTTGGTAGCATGGTTCCTGAAGCACAACATGCCGTTGAAAAACAGAACCTGGATGTTCAACTTGTGAACGCCCGTTTTGTTAAACCCTTAGATGAAAATATGCTGGATGAGATAAGTCGACAGTTTTCAACAGTTGTCACCATTGAAGAAGGTTCTCTGGAAGGTGGTTTTGGACCAGCGGTCCTGACCGCGTTGAATGAAAGAGATTTTGGTGGGAAAGTACATCATCTGGGAATTCCTGATGAGTTTGTGGAACATGGTGATCGGCGACGGCTGTTGAACGACCTCGGCCTCACCTCGGAGAGGATTGCCGAAACTGTATCAAAACTGGTGACTTCAACCACCTTTTCTCAGTAGTCTGAACGGAGCATAGAATGAATTCAGCACTCCTTGCCGTAATCGGTTTGTCGACCTTTTATTTGGGTTACCGTTTCTATTCGGGTTGGATCTCTAACAAGATTTACGAGACAGATCCCGACCTAAAAGTACCTGCCCATGAACTGAGGGACGACGTGGATTTCGTTCCTACGAATAAGCACATCCTTTTTGGTCACCATTTCACCTCCATCGCCGGTGCGGCGCCCATTGTCGGTCCCTGTGTGGCTGCCTACTGGGGGTGGCTGCCGGCCTGTCTCTGGATTATCCTCGGCACCGTTTTTATGGGTGCAGTTCATGACTTTGGTGCACTGGTGGTGAGCGTCCGTGAAAAGGGGCGGAGCATTGCTGATGTAAGTAGCAAGATTATGAGTGATAATGCCCGCATTATGTTCCTTCTTTTTGTTTTGATGCTTGTTTGGCTTGTACTGGCTGTTTTTGCAATGGTCATTGCCGATCTTTTTGTGGTTGTTCCCAGCGCTGTGCTTCCTATCAATATTGAGATTTTACTGGCAATCGGGGTCGGTTGGCTCATTTATAAAAAAGGTGTAGATGCTCTTATCCCATCCCTTGTTGCTTTGTTATTGCTCTACTTTTTTATCTGGGTAGGAACAAAGACACCTTTAAGTTTTGAGAGCCTGGGCATGTCACGGGCCGAAGCGTCTACTACCTGGGTTGTCTTGCTGTTTACCTACTCGGCTATTGCAAGTCTTTTGCCTGTCTGGTTCCTCCTTCAGCCGAGAGACTACATTAACAGCCACCAGCTTCTTGTTGGGCTTGGATTACTTTATGCAGGGATTTTTTATGCCCGGCCTCTGATTGAGGCGCCGGCCGTCAGGTTGGCGGTGGATCACGGCGCACCATCTATGATTCCGCTTTTGTTTGTAACTATTGCCTGTGGTGCCATCAGTGGCTTTCACGGTCTTGTCGCTTCCGGTACCACCTCCAAGCAGGTGAACCGTGTGAACGATATACGCCTCATCGGCTACGGTGGTATGCTGGGGGAGGGGACCCTGGCCTTGGCATCCATGATCGCGGCGGTGGCGGGAATTTCCCTCGTGGCTGCCTGCACGCTGCCTTCTCAAGGACAGGTTGAGAATCTGTCTTGGGCCGTTTATTATGATAGCTGGGCCCATGCCAGTGGTAACAAGGCGTCAGCTTTTGTTCTGGGCGGAGGTGCTTTAATTCAGGAATTGGGTGTTCCGGCCGAGCTGGCTAAAACACTAATGGCAGTCCTGGTTATTTCATTCGCCGCCACAACTCTGGATACTGCCACACGTATTCAACGGTTTGTCCTTTCTGAACTTGGTAGTGCCGTGAATATAAAACTGCTTACAAACCGGTATATTGCAACAGCTGTTGCTGTTCTGCCGGCCCTTGCTTTAACTCTGTGGAATGTGAACGATCCGTCCACCGGTGCGGCCAGACAAGCGGGATGGGTGCTGTGGCCCATATTTGGTGCCAGTAACCAGATGCTGGCTGGATTGACACTAATGGTGGTAACACTCTACTTCTGGCAGCTTAAAAGACCAATTTTGCCTGTACTTATTCCCATGATCTTTGTCATGACAGCAACACTTGTGTCTATAGTTATAAAGACAACAGAATTTTTTGCCAACAACTGGCTTCTTTTCGGCCTAAATCTGTTTCTGATTGTCCTTTTTGTCTGGATGATCTATGAAGGATTTCAGACTGTAACCAGAACCCGGGTGACGGGATAAACTGAAATGTCTTCAAACGGGAAACACCAACTGGAGCTTTTCTCTGATTCTGAAGCACTGTGGAAGAAAGAATCCTCTTCCGATGGTGAACGTAAATACAACTTTGAAACCGTCAGCGGCGAAAAAGTAGACCTTCTCTATTATCCCGAAAAGCCCAATGGTGAATTTATGGAAAAGATAAGCTTTCCCGGGCAATACCCTTACACAAGGGGTATCCATGCCAACATGTACCGCGGAAAATTGTGGACCATGCGTCAATTCTCAGGTTTTGGCACCCCCAAAGAGACAAATGAACGTTATCATTTTCTTATGAAAGAAGGGCAAATGGGTCTTTCCGTGGCTTATGATATGCCTACCCTTATGGGTTACGATGCGGACCACCCTATTTCCGAAGGTGAAGTGGGAAGGTGCGGTGTCTCCGTCTGTTCCCTCAAAGATATGGAAATGCTTTTTCACGGGATCAATCTTGGTGATGTGAGTGTTTCACAGACCATTAACGGCCCCTCTATCGTTTTGCTGGCCCTCTATATTGCTGTTGCTGAAGGACAGGGAGTTCCTTTAAAGGATTTGAGAGGAACGCTTCAGAATGACATCCTGAAAGAATTTATTGCTCAGAAAGAGTGGATCTACCCGCCCAGAGATCACATGAGGATTATTACAGATATCATTGAATTTTGTACCGATGAGATGCCACAGTTCAACACCGTTTCCATCAGCGGCTACCACATCCGGGAGGCAGGCTCTACCGCCGCCCAGGAACTGGCGTTCACACTGCTGGATGGATTCTGTTATGTGGAGCATGCAATAGAGCGCGGTATTGATATTGACAAATTCGCACCGAGACTTTCCTTCTTTTTCAACTCCCACCTCGACTTTTTGGAAGAGATCGCCAAATTTCGGGCTGCCAGACGTATCTGGGCGCGGCATATGAAAGATAAGTATGGTGCAAAAGATCCCCGTTCCTGGAAATTACGGTTCCACACACAAACAGCCGGCTGCAGCCTCACGGCCCAGCAGCCGGAGATCAATATTGCCCGTACGGCCTTCCAGGCCATGGCCGGAGTCCTGGGTGGGACACAGTCCCTCCACACTAACTCCATGGATGAGACATTGGCCTTGCCGTCAAAGAAGGCCGCCGAGATTGCATTGCGAACACAGCAAATTATTGCCTATGAGACGGGCGTGTCTAATGTTGTCGATCCGCTGGGAGGGTCGTGGTACATCGAATCACTTACGGATGAACTTGAGAAAGAGGCGAAAGATTACTTTGAAAAAGTAAAACAAATAGGTGGCGTCATTCCCGCACTTGAGGAAGGTTTCTTTCAGCGTGAGATTGCTAGGTCAGCCTTTGAATATGAGAAAAAGATTAATGAAAATAGTCGTATAGTGGTGGGGGTGAATGATTTCGTTAAGGAGGATGAAGAGATAGAAATTCCTCTCATGGAGATCGGTCTGGAGGCTGAGGAAAAACAGAAGAAAAAATTGATCGAGCTCCGGGGTAGCCGTGATCAGACGAAAGTTGATGCTGCGCTCAAACGAGTAGAAGAAACATCGCGAGATGGATCAAACTTGGTTCCTCCCATAGTGGCAGCGGCAAAGGAAATGGCCACCATGGGAGAAATCGTTGATTCCATGAAGACAGTTTTTGGAGAATGGACAGAAACACCTGTAGTTTGAAAGGGTGAAGAATGAACAAGAGGTTCCTAGTTGTGATTGTGGCCGTTGCCTTACTTATGATCGTCTGGGTTGGTTTAGGTATTGAAGGGAATGAACTTCCTTATGTTACTATTCGGGAATTGACGACCAATTATGAAAAAAAACCGGGGAAACGTTTCCGATTGGGCGGGAATGTGAAAGAAGGTTCAATCCTCCATAATGAGGATGACCTTCTTGCTCTTTCTTTTGTTCTGATGCAGGAAGGCAATCAACTGCCTGTCAGTTATCACAAGATCGTTCCTGATATGTTCAAGGATGGTTCTGAAGTGGTTGTTGAAGGCATTTACGATGGTGAATATTTCCATGCGGACAACCTGATGACAAAGTGTGCTTCCCGCTATGAAGGCGACCTTCGGGACACGGAAACATCTCTTTAGCTCTGTTCGTTAACCCTATTCAATAAAGCAATGCCTGTTTACGGTGCCTCACTCCTCAGTATCAGTCTCGGTTTAGCTGTACTTACAATTTTTCTTCTAGTCTTTTTCCTACGCAGGGATGATGACAGATTTTTCTTTGTGGCCCAAAGAACAAGCCTTAGTGTCTGCTTTCTTGTGACTTTGGCCACGGTGACGCTGTTGGCGAGCCTCGTAAAGGGTGACTTTGATGTTGACTATGTAGCGAGATATACCAGCTTGGGGACACCTACACTGTACAAGTTTACAGCAATTTGGGCGGGGCAATCGGGATCGCTCCTTTTCTGGCTTTTCATTCTTTGTTGTTACTCGGCAGTGGTTTTACTCCAGAACAGGAACAGGCATGAGAAGCTCATGCCTTATGTCATTATGACTCTTGCCGTTGTCCAGACCTTTTTTTTGCTTCTGGTAAACTTTGTAGCCAATCCCTTTTCACCGGTAGAGGCCAACTTTCCGGTCCACGATGGGCTTGGACTCAATCCTCTATTGCAGAATCCTACCATGGCTATTCACCCGCCCATGCTCTATCTGGGTTATGTCGGTTTTTCTGTCCCCTTTGCTTTTGCTATAGCGGCTCTTTTTACTCGGCAATTGGATGCCGTCTGGGTCCGGAGTATCCGTCGGTGGACGCTGTTTACCTGGTTGGCTCTGGGGCTTGGAATCCTCCTTGGTGGCTGGTGGGCTTATAATGAGCTGGGATGGGGTGGCTACTGGGCTTGGGATCCTGTTGAGAATGCCTCTTTCATGCCGTGGTTGACTGGTACCGCCTTCATTCACAGCATTATTATTCAGGAAAAGAAAAATATGCTGAAAGTGTGGAATATGATCCTCATTTTCGTGACGTTTGTACTGTGCATATTTGGGACATTTCTTACACGAAGCGGCATAGTTTCTTCAGTCCACTCCTTTACAGCATCTTCTCTGGGGCCTATGTTTCTTACATTCGTCTTCCTGATTCTGGTGGTAAGTATTTATCTGCTTCTCACAAGACTTGATGATTTGAAAACTGAGAGGCGACTGGAATCATTTATTTCAAGAGAAAGCGGTTTTCTTTTTAACAATGTTATCTTTGTGAGTATCTGTTTTGCCGTTCTATGGGGAACCATGTTTCCAATAGTTTCAGAAGCAGTCACAGGGACGCAGATTACAGTGGGAGCGCCTTTTTTTAATCAGATCACCATTCCCATTGGCCTTATACTACTTTTTCTTGCGGGCATCGGTCCGCTGTTGGCATGGCGGAGAACTTCTAAAGAGAGTTTGATCAGGAACTTTTCCATTCCTGTTCTCACAGGTCTTGGGACAGTTGTTGTGGTCATGGGTTTTGGTGTAAGGGCTGTTTATCCTCTGGTGACGGTATTTCTCACTGCCTTTGTTACCGCCACTGTAGTTCTTGAATTTTGGAGGGGCGTCACTGTTAGGACAAGAAAATTTGGCGAAAACCCCTTTATTGCTCTTTTGAAAATGATCTCCAAGAACCGGTCACGTTACGGTGGTTACATTGTTCATATGGGAATCGTCTTCATGTTTGTGGGATTTATCGGCAAAGCTTTTGATAAAGACAAGGAATGGAGCATGTTAGTGGGAGACGAAGTTCATATTGCTGGGTATGATATTGTTCTTACGGATTTGAATGAGGAGGAGAGGCCTAACCACTTCGCTTGGATTGCGACGCTAGATGTGGTCAAAGAGGGAAAAGATGTGGTATCGCTCCACCCTGAGAAACGTATCTATTTTCACCGCAATCCCAATCCCGACAGGCGGCAGCCCCACAGCGAACTTTCTCTTTACTCCACGTGGCGGGAGGATGTCTATTCTGTCTTTGGTGGAATTGACCAGGATAAGGAATTGCTTACCATTAAGATTATGGTAAACCGCCTGGTACGTTTTGTCTGGTTGGGCAGCTATTTGCTTCTTTTCGGTACTGTTATTTCCCTTTGGCCCAGCCGCGGATTTGTTAAAGGAGCCTGAGATGTTCGCAACTATTATGACCGTTCTGACATTTGTTGTGGTACTTGTCTTTTCTGTACAGCCGCTTTTTATCTCGAGAGGAAGGAGCAGGAGTAGTTATAAAGTGACGGCTGAGGCTCTTGAATTGCGTAAACTTTTACTGTACGAGCAAATCAAGGAGTTAGAACTGGAGTATGAAATGGGAAGTATTTCTTCAGCTGATTTTCAACTTAACAGGAGCGAACTCAAGCGGGAAGTATCAACGGTGCTGGAAAAGATGAATTCCATCAGTTTAGAATAACTGATCCAACATTTAGTGCTTTCTATACAAAATATAAATAAACAGTTTGCCCATCGGCCGGTGCTCAGGGATGTTTCCCTTGAAATCAGGGATGGTGAATTACTCGGTTTGGTTGGTCCCAACGGCTCGGGAAAATCGACACTTTTGAGAATCGTGGTGAGAGTGGTGAGTTGTGATGGTGGATCCATCTCATGGAACGGCAACTCAATTCTCAATGCCGGAGCAGACCAGCGTCGCCCCCTTCTTTATCTCGGTCATGAGCCAGGATTCTATCCACCGCTTTCCGCCGCGGAGAATCTTCTCCTCATAGCAAAACTTTATGGTTTGGAACCATCGCCGGCAGATGTTGAAAAGAATCTGTCTGAAGTGGGACTTGATCCCGCTAGAAGCGGACCCATCAGAGAGTTTTCCCGGGGTATGCTCCAGCGGTTGGCACTTGCGAAGACACTTACTATTCCGTGGAAGCTTCTTCTTCTGGACGAACCTACCACTGGCCTTGACAAACAAGGAAAATCAATGTTGTCACAACTGATAGAAACTTGGCGAAAGGATGATAGGTCACTCTTGCTCGTCTCTCATGATGAAGAGTGGCTCTCATCTCACTGTGACAGGATGGTTCAGTTGTCCAACGGCCGTATCCAGAGAAGTGAAGTAGATGGGGAAAAGTCGGTTCAGACTGAATTGATGGAAGAGGCTTAATGCTGGCAGTCCTGGTTCGGAAAGATTTGCTGATAGAATTCAGGAGCCGGGAGATTCTGATCTCCATGATCACCTTTGGTGCGGCTATTACGTTGCTTTACGCCTTTTCTTTTCGACCCTCTCCTGAATCTATGCTGACATTCGCACCTGGATTGATGTGGATGGTCTTTCTTTTTGTAAGCGTTCTGGCGCTACACCGCTCCCACAGTCTTGAAAAAGAATTTGACGCTTTTTCTATGATTCTTTCTGCTCCCGTTGAAAGAAGTGTTCTTTTTATTAGCAAGTATCTGAGCGGATTCATTTTCCTGGTTATTGCCCAAATGGTTCTGCTTCCGCTCTTTTTTCTTTTCCTTCAGCTACCGCTCCCGGCCAATCTTGCGCAGATGGTGGCTGTTTTTCTGCTTGTGGACCTGGGGATTAGTGCCGCCGGCAGCCTTCTTTCCGGTATAGTCATGCGGGTTCGGGTGAATGAGATGCTTTTGCCGCTAATTCTCTTTCCTATGGTGACGCCGCTTCTCATCAGCGCTGTAAAGAGCACCGCCTCCATCATGGACAGTCAGCCGTTCAATCAGTGGAAACTGTGGTTTCAGCTTATTGTGAGCTTCGTCATTGTTTTTAGTTTAATGGGTTATTTAATCTATGACTACGTGAGTGAGGAGTAATGGAGTCGTTTCATTCCAGGCAAAGTTCAAAGGTCACGGCCGGCATTCTTGCTGTTTTTTGGGTTGTTGTACTCTATCTTGTCCTCAATGAAACACGGATCGATCCCGATCAGCAGATGGCTCAAAAGATTTTTTACTACCATGTGCCGTCTGCCTGGGTTGCGGGGCTTGGTTACCTTGTTGTTATGTTTGCGGGAGTCCTCTATCTTACTAAAAAAGATGAGAAGTGGGATCATCTAGGACTGGCTGCGGCGGAACTGGGGACACTCTTTTGTGCTCTTGTTCTGATTACTGGGCCCATCTGGGCGAAACCCATCTGGGGTGCTCCGTGGAGCTGGGAGCCACGTCTCACCACTGTACTCATTATGTTTCTCATCTATATAGGATACTTTATGGTACGCAATTTCGGTGATGAGGGGGAGCGGACCCGTAGAATATCAGCGGTCTTAGGCATTGCAGCATTTTTTAATGTTCCTATCATCTATGTTTCAGTAAAGTTTTGGGCTGCCGATGCCCAACTTCACCCGCAGCCAGCTATGAGCCAGCAGTCTCCTGATGTTTTCTGGACCTTTATGCTTTCACTTTTGGTTTTCACCCTGTTGTTTGTCCATCTACTTTGTTTTAGAGTTCATATTCTGAAACTACGTTCTAAAGTGCTGGGAATGCGATATGATGTATAAATACTTCGGCTTTTTTCTTGCCGCTTTCTTGGTAATTTCTGTCGCTATTTGTAGTTGGATTTACGTCATCTACCAACAGGAGAAAGAATTATTGACAGAATTAATAAAATTGAACACAAATAAGAGTGAAGTAGAATAGTTATTATGTCTAAGAAAACAGTTCACGTTGTAGGTACAGGAACCATTGGAGAACCTCTTATTGGTCTCCTCTCCGACTACAAGGAATCGCTCGGTATAGATAAGGTCACTTTTCACAAGAATTCACCACTCACTTATGAACGTGCTAAAGTAAAAGACCTTATGAGACGTGGTGCCGCTCTTGCTGTTGATGAGGAGAAGGTGGAAAGTTTCAACGAGATTGGTCTAGAACCCTCTTTCACCGCTGAAGAGGCCATCAAAGGTGCTTCCGTAGTCATAGACTGTACGCCGAAAGGGATCGGTCACCAGAATAAGCACAAGTACTACGAGAAGTTTATAGATGATGGGAGAGGTTTTTTGGCGCAGGGAAGTGAACAAGGTTTTGGTATGAAGTATGCTCGAGGGATCAACGATACGGCTCTCGTTAACAGTGATGATCAGTTCGTTCAGATCGTATCCTGTAATACGCACAATATTGCAGCATTGACAAAATCAATTAGCATGGTTGGCAATTCCGAAACTTTGGAAGAAGGTCGGTTCGTCTGCATTCGCAGATCCTCCGATATCAGCCAGACCAGTACTTTTGTACCGGCCCCCGAGGTGGGTGAGCACGGCTCCGAGGAGTTCGGGACCCACCACGCTCGGGATGCATACGAACTGTTTCAGACCATTGATCGGACCCCCCATCTATTTTCCTCAGCTATGAAAACTAATTCTCAGTATATGCATGTCATCTGGTTTAATTTGGAGCTCAAGGAAACTTTGACGTTGAATGATGTCATTGATAGACTGGATGCCAATCCGCTTATTGCCCTCACTGAGAAGACCAGTTCTGGCTCTGTTTTTTCCTTTGGACGGGACCATGGCCACTTTGGTAGAATTCTTAACCAGACAGTTGTTTCTGTTCCCACTCTGGCCGTACACGATGGTAACGAGGTGGTTGGCTACTGTTTTACTCCTCAGGATGGGAACTCGCTTCTCAGTTCTATTGCCGCCGCCACATATTTTCTTTATCCTGATTCATATGAAGAGAAGATTCAGATACTGAGCCACCTCATCTTCTCTGAGGTTTAATACTACCTTTCAGTATCACATTTGGTCAGTCTCATTTCTGAGGCGTAACTTGTCCTGATGAGTAAAATTCAACTGAGTAGAAAGACATAATGTCTAACACAGCTGAAGAAATTGAAATCCGGTTCAGAGATAACCTGATTTCTTCTCAACTTATTGAGACGGAATCTTCAGGGCTTCTTGCAGTGTCCGGTGGTGTCGATTCAGTAGTGATGGCTTATCTTTTCGCCCAGGTACGGGATAATTTCAGGCTTACTCTTGCTATTGCTCATTTTAATCACTCCCTCCGGGGTGAGGAATCGGACACAGATGAGGATTTTGTAAAAGATCTGGCGAAAGCGCTGGGCATGCCATTCTTTTCAGAAAAATGGACGTCATCAGAACGGGGTAACTGGGAAGAAAGGGCCAGGGAAGCGCGGTACAGTTTCCTGAATAAAACACGCCAACAGTTAGGTTATGACTGGATCGCCACGGCCCACCATGCAGATGACCAGGCTGAGACGCTTCTCATGCGACTTGTGGAGGGGAGTGGTTATCGTGGTTTGAGGGGGATTTCGGAGCGGAACGGGAAAGTTGTTCGGCCACTGCTAAAATTCAGTAAGGCTGAATTCACCCATTATGCCGGTGAGAACGAGATTTCCTTTCGGGAAGATTCCTCCAATCAGGATACTCGTTTCCGGAGAAACAGAATTCGGGAAAATATTTTACCACAAATCAAAAAGTTGAACCCTCATTTTTCACAAACAGCCCAGAGAACCGCATCCAACATGGTGGAGATTGCGGAATGGGTGGAGGAACATTTGCACGACCTTTACGGGAGGGCCGTTTCAGTTTCTGACAAAGGCTTTATTCAAATCGATGGAAAAGAATTGAAGAAAGTTTCCTCGTTCCTTCAGAAGGAATTGGTGAGGGAAGTAGTGAATGAAAACGATCTTCCCTGGCGCGGTCATGTTTGGAACAACCTCAACCATTTTCTTGAAAAGGCGACTGTAGGAGATATAATGGTTTTACCGGGGGATTGCAAAATCCTTAAAGATCGTGATCGATTCCTCGTTATGTGGGAAACAAATTTGGAAGATCTCAATGCTTTTCAGCTGGATATCGCCACACCTGTCTCCTTAAAGGTGAGAGGCCACAATTTCACCATGGACCTCACAAAAGAGCCAACTTTTTCCTCCGATGGTGCTACCGAGTTCATTGATTTTGACCAGCTTGACCATGGATCGCTTCATCTTCGCCTTTGGCAAGCGGGCGACAGGATGGTACCGCTCGGCATGAGCGGGCATAAAAAAGTGAGTGATATTCTGGTAGATGCCAAAGTGGACAGATTTTCAAAGATGTCACAGTACGTCCTCACATCCGGCCATGAAATCGTCTGGCTTTGTGGGCTTCGGCTGAATAACAAATTCAAGGTGACGTCTTCCACTTCCTCTGTGGCGCGATTGAACTGGAGCCACGCCGAAAGACCGGAGGCACATTGAAAGAGTTTCTATCAGAGCAAGCCATACGTGATCGTGTCCGTGAGATGGCTGCAGAGATATCAAAGGATTACAGTGATCACGCACCCATTTTTGTAGGTATCCTAAACGGTAGTTTCATCTTTATGGCTGATCTTCTGCGTGAATTGACAGTAGATTCTGAAGTTGATTTTTTGAAAGTTTCCAGCTACGACGGCACCGAGTCCTCCGGTACCGTACATCTGCTTAAAGATATTTCAGCCGAAATTACCGGCCGGGACATTATTATTGTGGAAGATATTATTGACTCAGGTTTAACCATTAACTTTATCGTTCGTAGGCTGAAAGAATCTGATCCTTCGTCAGTGGCTGTGGCAACTTTACTTTTCAAAAAAGAGGTTGCCCAACTAAATTTTGATCCTGATTACATCGGATTTACAATCCCCCCGGATTTTGTAGTAGGATATGGCTTGGATCATAATCAAAAAATGCGGAACCTCAGGAATATTTGTGTGTTGGATCAAGAGGATATAACTGCGTGACACAGAAGACTGTCAAAAAAGATCATAAATCTCCCTCTCAGAACAAACCTGATGGCGAAGGTGAAAACAAATTCCAGTGGAAACAGGCAGGGAAAACATCAGTTGTATGGATTATTATTCTTGTTGTGGCCATTTTCCTATCGAACCTTTTTACTGCCAAGAACCGCAATGAAGTAGAGGTTCAATATTTTCAGTATAAGGATTTCCTTACGTCAGGGGCCATCCTGGAGGCTGAAGTCATTGAAAAAGAATTCCACGGAAAGCTCAAGGAACCTGAGGAGATCTTTCGCGAAGGGCAAAAGGTTGCTGAGTATACCCAGTTCGTTGTGACGCTACCCTATGTGGACGAGACAATCTTGGCAGAATGGGATCAGTTTCAGGTTAAGTACAGTTTCCGGGAGCGGAAGGTGGATTGGTTCAGCTATCTGCTCAGCATGGGGCCGTGGCTTCTTCTCATAGTATTCTGGATCTTTATCATGAGAAGGATGCAAGGAGGCATGGGCGGAGGCGGCCTCTTCAACTTCGGTAGGAGTAAAGCCCGCCTTTGGGTTGAGGATAAGCCGAAGATCAATTTTGATAAAGTTGCTGGTTGCGAAGAGGCTAAACAGGAATTAAGTGAAATAATCACTTTTCTGAAAAGTCCTGAACAGTTTCAAAAATTAGGTGGGCGCATTCCAAAGGGCGTCCTTTTACTGGGTCCACCTGGAACAGGGAAAACGCTTCTTGCCCGCGCGGTGGCGGGAGAAGCGAGCGTTCCATTTTTCAGTCTTAGTGGTGCTGATTTTGTGGAAATGTTTGTCGGTGTCGGTGCATCCCGGGTTCGGGATCTTTTCGAACAGGGGAAAAAAAACTCCCCAGCCATAATCTTCATCGATGAGATTGATGCTGTTGGGCGTCATCGAGGTGCCGGCTTGGGCGGAGGTCACGACGAACGCGAGCAGACCCTCAATGCCCTTTTGGTGGAAATGGACGGTTTTGAATCCACCACCAATGTGATCCTCCTGGCCGCTACGAACCGGCCGGATGTACTAGACAATGCACTATTGAGACCGGGTAGATTCGATCGGCAGGTAGTGGTGGATATTCCTGACCTCCGCGGAAGAGAAGGGATCATGAAAGTCCACTCAGAAGATATTCCTCTTGCTAAGGATGTGGATCTAAAAGTGTTGGCCAAAGGGACTCCTGGACTGGTGGGTGCCGATCTTGCAAACCTTGTTAATGAAGCTTCTTTGCTGGCTGCCCGGGATGGAAAATCGAAAGTATACATGGAAGACTTTGAGTCAGCTAAAGACAAAGTAATGATGGGTGTTGAGCGGACAAGTATGATCATCAGTGATGAAGAGAAAGAATTGACGGCCTACCACGAATCTGGTCACGCCCTTGTAGCCAAACTTATGCCCAAGGCTGATCCGGTCTACAAAGTGTCAATTATTCCCCGGGGGCGTTCACTTGGTGTAACGGCACAGCTCCCCATGGACGAAAAACACAATTACTCTGAGTCTTATATTAAAACGCGGTTGAATGTTCTCCTCGGTGGTCGTGCAGCGGAAAAACTTGTTTTCAACGAACTGACTACGGGTGGCGGAAATGACATAGAAGTAGCCACAGAAATGGCTCGTAAAATGGTGTGCGAGTGGGGGATGAGTGATCTTGTGGGCCCCTTAACATTTGGAAAGAAAGATGAAGAAATCTTTTTGGGGAGAGAGATTGCAACCAAACGTGATTACAGCGAAAGCACCGCAATAAAAATAGATGAGGAGGTAAATCGAATTATTCGTGAGGCTGAAAAGGAAGCAATGAAACTGCTGAAAGATAACGAGAACAAGCTTCATCGTGTGGCCAAGGAATTATTAAAGCATGAAACTATTGATGGAAATGATCTTGACAAAATTATGGCAGGTAAACGCCTGAGGCGCCGCCGCTCAAAATCTGCCAATAGCGCCAAAGATGGTAAAGCTAAAGAATCCGCCTCTAAAACTTCTGAAGAAAAAAAAGTGGCGGAAAAGTCTGCCTGAGAACTAACCTTCCCACATCTCCACTCAAAAATGGAGTGGAATCAAATACCAAACAAATGATGGACCAGTTGATGCTTGAGGAGCGGACGCTCCTTATGGGGATTTTGAACGTGACGCCTGATTCTTTCTCTGATGGTGGTCTGTACCTCAGCAAAAATGCAGCGGTGGACCGTGCTCTTCAAATGGTCCATGAAGGAGCAGACATCATTGATATTGGCGGTGAATCGACCCGGCCGGGTGCTGAACCGGTTAGTGAGGAAGAGGAGCTGAGTCGTGTATTACCCGTGGTTGAAGCCCTGGTATCAGGGGTAAATATTCCCATCTCGATCGACACGTATAAATCAACTGTGGCAAACCTGTGTCTTGAGGCAGGTGCAACTATCGTTAATGACATTTCTGGTTTACGTTTTGATGACGCCATGGCGGAACTTGTTGCAAATTATAGTGCTTACGTTGTACTGATGCATATGAAAGGTACGCCCCGGAATATGCAGGATGCACCTGATTACAGTGATGTCGTGGGCGAGGTAGAGGTATTTTTTGAAGAGAGGATCACTGCTGCCAAATCCGGTGGTATAGCTAGAGAACGTATCATACTCGACCCTGGCATAGGTTTCGGAAAGACTCCTGTTCACAACTTTACCATATTGAGTGATTTGGAGCGAATTTCGGGTCTCGGATTTCCTCTTTTGGTCGGACCGTCAAGGAAATCCTTTATCGGAATAACTCTGGACCTTCCGGAAAACGAGAGACTAGAGGGCACTGCTGCATCCGTTACTGCTGCCGTACTGAACGGCGCAAAGATTGTCCGTGTTCATGATGTGAAAGAAATGAAGCGCGTGATAACCATCACCGATTCAATTTCTGCCGTAAGGGGTGAAGCATGACGCTCTTCAAAGTTGGCTTTCTCACCATTACTGTGCTTGATATTATCGATATCCTGCTGGTGACGTGGCTGTTCATCAAACTGTACAACTATTTCCGCGGTACGCGTGCCGGTCAAATGTTGATAGGGCTCATCATAATTCTTCTCTCTTCTTTCATCTTTCGTGCAATCGGCATGAGTGGTATGACATGGATCGTGAATCAGGTCCAGACGGTGTGGGTGGTGGCATTTGTCATACTTTTTCAGCCGGAGTTGCGACGACTATTGATTTACGTTGGTACAACACGGTTTTTTCAGAGACTATTTCGTGTGGGAAGCTCCACCACTATCGATTCAGTTGTTGATGCCACCACAAAATTGCAGGAAAAAGGCTGGGGAGCCATCATTGTTCTTCAGAGGGATACGGGGCTCAAAAACATCAAAGAAGCAGGTACCCATGTCAAAGCTGAAATCAGTTCACCTCTACTGGTATCAATTTTCAACCCTGGATCTCCTTTGCACGATGGCGCTGTTATTATTCAGAACAATATTATCGAAGCAGCACAGTGTATTTTACCCTTGACAGAAAGTGAGATGATCGATCCGGAAATGGGGACGCGCCACAGGGCAGCACTTGGTATTAGTGAAGAGACAGATGTTATCGCCATTGTGGTATCAGAAGAAAAAAAGCAGATTGCGGTGGCTGTCAACGGTGTTTTTCAATTGAATCTAGATGAACTTTCTTTAAAGGGCTTTCTGAATGAAAACCTCTTTCTCAGCTCAGGCGAGTGATTGAGATTCCATCAGGGCTTCAGTAATTTCACACCTGATTATTGGCGATATGGATCTTTCTGAACTCAAAGAGAAATTTCAAACCCTCGATAAAAGATTTAACAATCTTCGGGGGTATCTTTGACTTGACCTCTTTTGAGGACAAGCTCTCCCAACTTAGAGCCCAAACAGTCGCTGGAGATTTTTGGGACAACACCTCTTCCGCACAAACTATTCTCAAGAAGATATCCATGATAGAAAAAGAGCTGGAACTATGGAATGGTGCTCAAAGAAAAAAGGACGACTGTGAAGTGCTTCTTACTTTCTTGGATGAGGAAGAGGATTCTGCTTCTCAAAATGAGTTTCAATCAGAATTGGATGAACTCCAGAAGACTGTTGATGACCTGGAGTTGCGGCTTATTCTCAGCGGGACGGAAGATGCAAACGATGCCATACTCACCATCCATCCCGGTGCCGGTGGGACGGAATCCCAGGATTGGGCTGAAATGTTGTATAGAATGTATGTTCGGTGGATTGAAAGGAAAGGGTTCTCTTACTCAATCATCGATTTCCAACCTGGAGATGAAGCGGGCCTTAAAGATGTTACGCTGGAGGTGAAGGGAGAGTATGCCTACGGACTGTTGAAGGCGGAGGTGGGTGTTCACAGACTTGTGCGGATATCCCCCTTCGATGCATCGAACCGTCGGCATACCTCATTTGCTTCTATTTTTGTCTACCCCTCCATAGATGAGGAGATTGAGGTGGAGGTGAAGCCTGATGAACTCCGGATTGATACCTATCGCGCCAGCGGCGCCGGCGGACAGCATGTGAATAAGACTGATTCAGCCGTCAGAATTACCCATATTCCCACCAAAATTGTGGTGCAATGCCAGAATGAGCGGTCCCAGCATAAAAACAAAGCCACAGCCATGAAGATTCTGAAGGCAAAGCTCTATCAGAAATATGTGGAAGAACAGGCTGAGTCCATTAAGGAACTTGAGAGTCAGAAAACAGACATCGGGTGGGGTAGCCAGATAAGGTCTTACGTTTTTCATCCCTATATTATGGTAAAAGATCACAGAACAAAGCTTGAAGTGGGGGATGGTAAAAGGGTTATGGACGGTGATCTTGACGAATTAATAAAGACTTATCTCCTCATGGTTGCCACAGATAAAACAAAAGTCAAAATGGCCGAGAGCTAACGTGGCTACAGATAAAGAACAGAGTTTAAAGCAAATTATGGACTTCCGGCTGGAGAAACTGGAGAAACTCCGGGAACTGGGTGTAAATCCATACCCTTACAGCTTCGATGCGTCTCACCATTCAAAAGAAATTCTGGCCGACTTTGATAAACTGGCTGATAAACCGGTCTCTGTGGCTGGCAGAATTGTATCGCTGAGAAAGATGGGCAAGGCTTCTTTTTTCCATGTTCAGGATATGAAAGGCAAAATCCAAATCTATATCAAACGGGATGAAGTGGGCGAAGATAACTATGAGATTTTTAAGGTGCTTGATATAGGGGACATCGTCGGTGTTTCAGGCCAGGTATTTAAAACAAAGACTGAAGAAGTAACTGTTAACTGTGGAAAACTGGAGTTACTGTCAAAAAGTATTCGTCCCCTTCCTGGTGCCAAGGAAAAGGACGGAGAGATATACCACGCTTTCAAGGACAAGGAACAGCGATATCGACACCGGTATCTTGATCTCATTGTGAATCCTGAAGTAAAGGACGATTTCATCAAGCGAGCAAAGATCATAACATCAGCAAGGAATTTTCTTGATAAGGCCGGTTTTATTGAAGTGGAGACGCCTGTACTTCAACCGCTTTACGGGGGCGCTTCAGCCCGGCCATTTTCAACACGACATCACACACTTGATCAGATATTATATCTTCGCATTGCAGATGAACTTTACCTGAAACGTCTGATTGCAGGTGGTTTTGACGGTGTATATGAAATTTCGAAAGTGTTCCGGAATGAAGGTATGGACCGCAACCACAATCCTGAATTCACCATGCTTGAATTTTACAAAGCTTACGTTGATTACAATTTTCTCACAGATTTCGTTGAATCTCTTATCCGGGCAGCTGCCGAGGCGATTAATGTGAGCACCATAGATGTGTCTGGCCAAAGCGTCGATCTCAGCAAGCCATTCCTACGGACCGGATATATGGATCTCTTGAAGGATGCTGTCGGTGAAGATTTGACTGATGCCACGGAAAAGGATCTGTCGGCAATTTGCAAGAAACGGAAAATTCCCCTTGAGAAAGGTGCTCATCTTGGTCGGATGTATGAAGTTCTTATGAGGGAACTGGTAGAACCCAACTTGATCAAACCAATCTTTGTTACTGACTATCCTAAGGTGATATCGCCACTTGCAAAAATTCGGCGTGATGGTAATGAATCAATCGTAGAGCGATTTGAACTGTTTGTAGGTGGTGGCGAACTTGCCAACGCTTTTAGTGAACTGAATGATCCTTTGGATCAGCGTCGCCGTTTCGAGGCTCAGGTTCAACTTAGAGAACGTGGCGATGAGGAAGCACAAACCCTAGATGAGGACTATCTACAATCCGTTGAAATTGGAATGCCTCCCACAGGGGGTGTCGGTTTGGGTATTGACCGACTCACCATGCTTCTGATTGGGAAGACAAATATTAAGGATGTTATTTTCTTTCCGGCCATGCGTCCACAAGATGATGAATAAAGATGAGCCTTCTCTACTTTATCGCCCGCCGACATCTCGGTTCTAGACATAGCCTTAGTTTTATTTCACTCGTTAGTTACCTCTCTATAGCCGGTCTCGCCATCGGCATTGCTGTTCTCATTCTGACGCTTGGTATTCTCACAGGTTTTGAACAGGAAGTTCAAAGAAAGATCATCAGTTTTGACGGACATATTCGCGTGAAAGGGTTTCTGGGTGATCCGGTGGCACAGTTTCAGCCTCAACTTGATTCCATACTGGCGCAACTCCCTCAAGTAACCGGAAGAATGCCCTACATCCACCACCCTGCCACAGTCCGGGTGAGGGGTCAGACCGAGGCTGTTTTCGTGGAGGCTTTTGAAGAAGAAAAAGCTCAAGGTGTGCTGGGAACATGGAAGAATCTCATTTCAGGTGAATTTACTTTGGGCGAGGAGGGTGGCAAATCCGGGATCGTTTTGGGTAGAGCACTGGCGGAGAAACTAAACGCCAGAACAGGCGGGCGGTTGACTCTCATGGATTTGACCTCGTTAGGGAAACCGGGCCGTGCGCCGCGGATCGGTCAGTTTGAAGTGCGAGGCATCTATGAAACAGGTCTGAACGAATACGATGAATCTATAGTTTACATTGATCTGTCAGCGGGTCAGCGACTGTTCAATTATCGTGACCTTATCACCGGTGAGATTTTGTCCGTCTCAGATAGAAATGAAACAGTTTCTGTGACAGGTTATCTTGATGATAACCTTAATTATCCTCTCATGTCTTCAACTTGGAAAGAGCGCCATTACAATCTTTTTGCCTGGCTCTCCCTTCAGAAGTATCCCATCACCGTAGTCTTTGCGCTTGTAGCTCTTGTTGCTCTGCTCAATATCATGTCATCCTTAACAATGATTGTTATGGAAAAGTCAAAGGACATCGGTGTTCTTCGGGCTGTGGGGTTCTCAAGGAAGAAAATTTCTCAGCTTTTTTTCTTCGAAGGTGGTATAGTGGGGCTTCTCGGTGTTAGCCTCGGCGTGGCGCTAGCCCTTCTGTTGGGGTGGATTCAGGTCCGCTTCGGCTTGCTCTCCATCCCTGAAGAAGTTTACTTCATGGGTAATCTCCCTATCCTTTTCACCATTGGGCATGTTCTTACTGTTGGCTTGTTTGGATTCATCGCTGCTGTTACAGCTAGCCTCTATCCGGCGTGGAAAGCTTCCGGTATCCAACCGGCTGAAGCCGTCCGTTACGAATGATGAAACTTGAAAGTTGGCTCGCCCGGCGTATGCTTCTTTCCCGTAAGAAAGTGGGATTAATCTCTTGGAGTGGAATCATTTCAATTCTTGGTGTAGCTGTGGGATGCTTTGCACTGATTATTTCAGTGGCTGTCCTAAACGGGTTTGAACGGGAAGTTCGTAATAAAGTGGTGGGTTTTGAATCTGACCTGAGGCTCACTTTAGGCGAAACCAAGCTGAACATGGATAATCTCGGCAGTGCCTTTGATCAGGAAAGTGACATTGCTGGATATTCTGCTTTTATCGAAAGGAAGGCCGTCGCCATCGCCATGGATGAGCGGTCGCTTGTCAAAGTAAAAGCTGTTGAGGAAGGAAGCCTACAGAAAATATACAAGATTGATGGTGTTGGAGAGATGGAAGTTATTGGAAACAAGGCGCCCGTCTATGTTGGCAAAGGAATCGCTGACCGCCTCGGCTTGCAGAGCGGAGACCGTTTGCGCCTCATGAATCCGCTGGACAATCAGATCTATCTCGGAATGCCCACTGTCTTGGATGGCCGTGTAGCGGGTGTGTTCGAAACTCGCATCCTGGATTTCGATCAGACCTATGTCTTTGTTCCTCTTGACGTGGGTCAGGCCCTTTTTAAATCCATGGACACCTTTGACGGTATCGATTTCCGGCTGACGTCTTCTGCCAGAAAAGATACAATGAAGGCACTCATTCTTTCCAAAGCGCCTGCTGGTGCTGTTGTCTCCGGCTGGGAAGATATGCATCAGACACTCTTCCAAGCCATGCAGATGGAAAAGCTCGGTAGCATGGTTGTGCTGAGCTTAATCGTCATTGTGGCCTGTTTCAACATTGCTTCCACCCTCACCATGCTTGTATTGGAGAAAATTCGCGAGGTCGGAATACTGAAAACCATAGGCTTTTCACAAGTCAGAATTGGGAATATATTCCGCCTGCAAGGGATATTTATCGGTGGTTTTGGATTGCTGCTGGGAGGCGGATTGGGTCTTCTATTCGTTTTGGGGCAGGAGCGCCTGGGATTGATTCGATTGCCGGAAACCATCTATTTTGTTCAGTCACTGCCGGTGGCAATTTCTTTAACTGATGTGATCACGATCTTTCTAATTTGCGTTATTGTTATTGCTTTGGCTGTCTATTTCCCCAGCAGGGAGGCTAGGCGACTTTTGCCTACGGAAGCCATACAGTACGAAAAATGATTCTGAAAGCTGAAAATATTTGCAAGAGCTACCCTACCAACGCCGGCCCGTTGGAGGTGCTGAAAGATGTTTCTTTATCTCTGAAGGAGGGAGAAATGATTTCCGTTGCCGGGCCGTCCGGATGCGGTAAGTCGACTTTGCTCAACATACTCGGTACTCTGGATCATCCTGACAAAGGGACTCTTGAAATTACTGGAATAAATGTAGCGTTACTGGATGATGAATCTGTCTCTAGGTTGCGCAGTGAATCCATCGGTTTCGTGTTCCAGTTCCATCATCTTTTGCCTGAGTTCACCATTGCGGAAAATCTTATGATACCCCAACGGCTGTTGGGTCGGAGTGAAAAGGCCGCTACTGATCGGGTAACGGAACTTCTTTCAAAGGTAAATCTCTTGCCTAGATCTAATCATCGTCCCAACGCTATCTCTGGCGGTGAACGTCAGCGGGTAGCAGTCTTGAGGGCTCTTGTGAATGAGCCGGGTATCGTGCTGGCTGATGAACCGACGGGTAATTTGGATGTGGAGACGGCGCGGCAGTTGATGGAAATGATCCAAAATTTTGCGAAAGATTTTAATCAGGCCTTTCTTATTGTCACTCACAATCCGGACGTGGCGGCACTGTGCGAAAAGAACCTCACAATAAATGGAGGCACAGTTATTCCAGCACCATAAAAGTGATTTGATTGGGCTCTGAGAGGAAAGTAAATTTGCTCAGGCTTATCTTAGTCGTATGAAAGAAAACTTTTCCAAACGCGTTCAAACGATCATGAAGTACGCTAAGGAGGAGGCTATCCAGCTTGGCCACAGCTATGTGGGGTCGGAACATCTTCTTCTCGGGATTCTCCGCGAAGGGTCGGGCCGCGCCGTCGGAATGCTTGAAGAGCTTGGCTGTAATTTGGACGAGATTCGGCTCATGATTGAGGATATGGTGAAACCCGCCGGTGGGACCATGACCTTGGGTCATCTTCCCCTCACAAGACGTGCTGAACGTATTTTGCGCAATACATTCACTGAAGCTTCAAATCTTAATGCAACCATTGCAGATGATTATCATCTGTTGCTTGCAACGCTACAGGAGAAGGAAGGTGTTGCTTTTGAGGTTCTTACCGCCTTCGAAATTGATTATTCATCCGTTGTTGAGTTGCTGAAAGAAGAAACGGAAACTTCTTTACCGCCGAGATCAAAAAGTTCCGCTACTGCCAAGAAGACCAAAACTCCGGCTCTGGATCACTTTAGTAGAGATATCACCGAGCTGGCCCGCAAAGGTAAACTTGACCCTGTCATCGGCCGGCAGCAAGAAATTGAACGTGTAGCGCAGATTCTTTGTCGCAGAAAGAAGAACAACCCAGTGCTCATTGGTGAGCCGGGCGTAGGAAAAACAGCCATTGCCGAAGGCCTAGCCCAGCGGATCATCGAACGTGATGTGCCGCGGCTGCTTCACAACAAGCGCATTGTTGCGCTGGACCTTGCTGGCATTGTTGCCGGTACCAAGTATCGCGGTCAGTTCGAAGAACGAATGAAGGCTATTATGGCGGAATTGGAGTCCTCTCGAAAGATCATTCTTTTTATTGATGAGCTTCACACTATTGTGGGCGCTGGTAGCGCATCGGGCTCTCTGGACGCTTCTAACATGTTCAAACCGGCGCTTTCGAGAGGTGAGATTCACTGTGTTGGTGCAACAACCCTGGATGAATATCGGAAACACATTGAGAAAGATGGGGCATTAGAGAGACGGTTTCAAAAGATTTCTGTGAACCCGCCGACTATTGAGGAGTCAGTGGCAATTCTCAACGGTCTCAGGAGCCGATATGAAAAACATCACAATGTCAAGTTTGATGATGATGCTATTCGAGCCTGCGTTGAGTTGAGTCACCGATATATTACAGACAAGTATCTACCGGATAAAGCTATAGATGTATTGGATGAGGCAGGTTCCCGCCTGCATCTGCAGAATCTCACAGTACCTGATGAAGTAGTGGAATTTGAGTTGGAGATTGAGCAGATCAGGTTTGAAAAGGACACTGTTGTTTCTAGTCAGCAATTTGAGAAGGCGGCTAGTCTTAGAGATAAAGAAAAGGTCCTGTTAAAGTCCCTTGAAGTAGCACAGCGTAAATGGGCCAAAGAGGAGACGAAACATGCACCGTACGTAAGTGAACAGGACATAGCTGATGTTGTTTCCATGATGACGGGTATTCCTATCTCTGCAGTGGCTGAGACGGAATCGGAAAAACTCCTCAAGATGGACGAAAATCTCAAAGAATTTATCGTGGGTCAAGATGAAGCAATTAATATGCTCGCCAAAGCAATCCAAAGAGCGAGGGCCGGCCTGAAGAATCCTCGCCGACCCATCGGTGCTTTCCTTTTCCTCGGACCTACTGGTGTCGGTAAGACTGAGACAGCTAAAGTACTGGCCAAGCACCTATTTTCTCACGATGAATCCCTCGTGAAGATTGATATGTCCGAATACATGGAAAGGTTCTCAGTATCCCGGCTCATTGGTGCACCTCCCGGCTACGTTGGATTTGAAGAAGGGGGTGAACTCACAGAGCGAGTACGCCGTAATCCCTATTCGGTCATCCTGTTTGATGAGATCGAAAAAGCACACACTGATGTCTTTAATCTTTTACTCCAGCTTCTTGATGAAGGTATCCTCACGGACAGCATGGGGAGAAAGGTGGATTTCCGAAATACGATCATCATCCTCACCTCCAATATCGGCACCCGTGGTTTTGGAAAAGTGGGGACTTACGGCTTTGGAGATTCCTCAAAAGATTCAACTTTTGAGGCGATGAAAAACCGTGTACTGGAAAAATTGGAAGATGTGTTTAACCCGGAATTCATCAATAGACTCGATGAATCCATTGTCTTTAAACCTCTCGAAAAGGACAGTGTTCTGAAGATCATCGACCTTCAGTTGAGTGACCTCGTGGACAATCTCAAAACAAAGAAAATGGAATTCCAAATTACCGATGCCGCGAAAACTCTACTTCTGGAACAAGGTTTCAGTAGTGAGTTTGGCGCCAGACCCATGCGCCGTGAAATTCAGTCTTCCATCGAGGCGCCTCTCTCTGAATTCATCCTTGAAGGGAGATTTAGGGAAGGAGATACTATCAAAGTGGATGTCCTAAAGGGACAGATACACATTGAAAAACCGAGAAAACGTACGAAAAAAACTGTTGTGAAAGGGTCTAAGACCCCCCGCAAGACCACGAAAACTGACAAGAAGTCATAAAAGCTTCCGTCGGGTCTCTTTAATATTCTGACATAATCGCCCACTTTTTGTCTTTGGCACACTATTTGTGCCTAACAGAACGATAATTGATCAAACTTTAAGGAGTTTCAGGTATGTCTAAAATCATTGGAATCGATTTAGGAACCACCAATTCTTGTGTCGCCATTATGGAAGGCGGCGAGCCAAAGGTTATTACAAACCCAGAGGGTGGTAGAACGACACCTTCAGTTGTTGCCTTTACCAAAGATGGGGAAAGGTTGGTGGGTCAGCCTGCTAAGCGGCAAGCTGTTACCAATCCCAATAACACAGTCTACTCCATTAAGCGGTTCATGGGAAGGGAATTTGATGAGGTTCAAACAGAGATTAGCGAAGTGCCCTACGAGGTCAAAAAAGGGAAATCAGGCGCTGTTGAAGTTGCCATAGAAGGGAAAAAATATCTACCACCTGAGATCAGTGCAATGATTCTTCAAAAACTTCGCCAGACCGCTGAGGAATATCTTGGTGGGACGGTAACGGAAGCTGTCATAACAGTTCCCGCCTATTTTAACGACTCACAACGGCAGGCGACAAAAGATGCAGGTAAGATCGCAGGCCTGGACGTAAGGCGAATTATTAATGAGCCTACTGCCGCAGCTTTGGCTTATGGCTTGGATAAAAAGAACGATCAAAAGGTGGTCGTATTTGATTTGGGTGGAGGAACATTTGATGTTTCAATTCTTGATCTCATGGATATTGATGGTGAGAAGTCTATTGAAGTAAATGCTTCCAATGGTGACGGTCACCTGGGCGGCGATGATTTTGATCAGAGAGTTATTGATTGGATGGCTGATGAATTTAAAAAGAGTGAAGGGATCGATCTTAAAGAAGATCCCATGGCTCTCCAGAGGTTGAAGGAAGCGGGAGAATCGGCAAAGCGTGAACTGTCTTCTTCCAAACAGACAGACATTAACCTCCCTTTCATTACTGCAGATTCAACCGGACCGAAGCACCTCAACATGACATTGACCCGTGCGAAATTTGAAGAGCTTGTGGATGACCTCGTTGAGCGTACAAGGAAACCTTGTGAACAGGCGCTTAAGGATTCCGGGCTCAAACCGGGCGACATTCACGAAGTAATACTTGTTGGTGGATCTACCCGTATCCCGAAAGTCCAGGAGGTTGTGAAAGATATCTTTGGGAAAGAACCCAACAAGGGTGTTAACCCTGATGAGGTGGTGGCTATGGGGGCCGGAATCCAAGGTGGCATTCTCGGAGGCGATGTTGAGGATGTCCTTTTGCTGGATATTACCCCTCTGTCACTTGGTATCGAGACACTGGGCAGTGTTTTCACCAAGTTGATCGAGCGGAACACCACTATCCCCACAAAGAAAAGCCAGATCTTTTCCACTGCTGCCGATAACCAACCGTCGGTTGAAATCCATGTGCTTCAGGGTGAAAGAGAGATGGCCGTATACAACAAGACCATCGGTAAGTTTCATCTTGATGGTATTCCCCCGGCACCGCGCGGGATCCCTCAGATCGAAGTCACCTTCGATATTGATGCGAACGGTATTCTCAATGTAGGTGCCCAAGATAAAGCCACTGGAAAAGAACAGAGCATCCGTATCGAAGCATCCAGCGGACTGAGTCAGGAAGAAGTGGATCAAATGGTGGATGATGCGAAGAAGCATGAAACTGAAGACAAGGAAAAACGTGAAGAAGTGGATGTAAAAAATCAGGCCGACCAGCTCATCTACCAGACTGAGAAAAACCTCAAGGAATTCGAGGAAAAACTCAGTGATGACGATAAGAAACGTTTAGAAGAAGCAGTCGAAAAGCTAAAAACGGCCTCTGCGGGGAGCAATTTGGAAGATATGAAGTCAGCTACTGAAGACCTCAATTCGGCTTGGAATGAAATTGCAGGCAAGATGTACGAAAGTTCCAAACAGGAAGGCGCCGGTTCTCAGGAACCACCTGAACCCACCGGCGAATCCGAGAAAGGGGACGATAAAGAGATCGAGGACGCAGACTTCGAAGTCGTAGACGATTAACCTCTATATTATCTCTACCTACTGAATGGCGAGTCATTTGATTCGCCATTTTTGTATTTGGAACTTCATTAGGTTAAATTTGTTTTGGAATAGTCTATTTTGAGAAAAAGAAAAAAAGCACTCCTTATTCTTGCGCTTGTGCTGGTTTTGCTCAGCGGTAGTGTCATTTATATTGTCTTGGCGCCTGGGCGATGGACAAGGGAAATTGTCCAATATGTAAATCAATCACTCATGTCAGACAGTGGGTGGAATCTTTCGATTGGAAATCTGGAAGGTCAGTTAATCTCTGATATCCACCTTGAAAATATTTATCTTCGAAACAACGACGGTTCCCTCGTCTTTTTTTGTGAAACAAGTGCTCTAAACCTCGATTTTTCTCAGATAATCACCGGTAACTGGGCACTATCTAATCTTGTTCTTGACAATGTATTGATCACGCTGAAAGAAGCCGAGGAGGAAATTGACCTCGACATGAAATTTATGGAACGATTGGCCTATAACGGTTTGAGGGTAAAATCCTTGTCTGTCAACCAATCTTCAATATTGGTCAAGGAAGGATTAAACGAAAAGCTGTACAGCTTTGAAGCGTCCGGTCGCCTCCAACCCGATGGAGAGGCAGTGTCATTTCATGTCTCTCATGCCATGGTCCACGATTTTCAAACTGACAGTCAGCTTGATCTGGAAAGCGGTAAACTGAGGCTTGGGGCTTCTCAAGCTAGTGCCAGCAATATTTCAGCTGTTTTCAACGGTTATCAAATCTCATTGGATGGTGATGTTCAATTTTCTCCTAAAACAGATCTTTCAATGGAATTGAGTATTCAAAATATTGATTTAACGGAATTCAAATCGTGGCAACTTCCCGACATCTTCGATGCGCAAAATGCTGATCTTCACATTGAAATCAAGTCTGATTTAACTCAAGTGTATGTTGAAGGGAGACTGGATGAATCGGCTACTTCCACTCTCATTGCCGATATTGAGACACATTTTGAGATAGATAACGGTGTTTACCGGTTATTCGATTCTGAGATTGATATTAATGAGGCTCGTTTCTCCGGCACTGGTACCTGGGAAGAAGATTCTAACCTTTCTCTTGATCTCTATGTTTCCGATCTCGATCTCTCCGAGTTTGGTCTCTCGGCAAAGAAGACCAATATTCAGGGTACCACCAAGATTAATCTCGCTCTTAGTGATGCCAATGACCTTTTTGACGTCACTGCCAAGGTTGCCCTTCAGAATGACAACTTTGGTAGCGCCGAATTCCTGGCTGTTTCAGGAAGAATTGACTATAGTAACGGCATCGTTTCTTTTCCTGATTCACTGACTATAAACATGGGATTGGGTACCCTTCAGGCAAAGGGTAATGTTGACTTGGAAAGGGAGAAAACAGATCTTGTCTTTGTATTACAGGAAACCTCTTTGCCGGTATTTGCATCATTCGCCGGTTTGGAGGGGAGCCCGGATGGTGTGACTTATGGCACAGTGGAATTGTCTGGCTTTATCGATGACCCTTCCGTCAAGGGAAATCTGACCATTCGCAAAGCATCTTTCAGAGATATTGAGATCTCTTCATTAAAGTCAAACTTCATGATTAACTCAATTTTCAAGACACGGCACGGCTCACTAGCTGCTGAGGCCGGAAACACAATCTTTGGTAACGTGAATGTGGATGGTGCCTCTCTTAATCTATACTTTATGGGAGATACTGTTCTCATTGCCAGTGCAGATGTTGAATCAGGTGACGAGAATCTTAGACTCTCTGGTAAAATTGTGGAATTTCAATCGCTGGAAGTTGATCAGCTACAATCTTCTCTGCAGGGACAGTTCGTTTCTAGCTTGGAGCCCTTCTTTGTTTCCCGAAACAATAATCAATTTAAGATCGGACCTGTCCGTCTGAAGATCAATGAAGGATTGCTAGAAACAATACTTACATTCAAAGAGGGGATCCTTGAAGAGGGTCATTTTTCGGCAATTAATATCGATTTAGATGGTGTCAGCAAACTGTTTAATCAACCTCTGCCGATTACCGGTTCTGCTTTTGCTGAATTCACCGCCAGCACGTCAAGTGAGCAGTTGTCCTTTGCAGGTTCCTTCCAGATTCGCGATGGAATTTGGGAAGGTTTTGCTTTTGATGATCTTCTTTTCACTGCCGCACTTGAAGGCGACCAGGTTACACTCAAAGAGATGCAACTCAGAAGAGGTCAGGATATTGTCTTAGACATTTCCGGTTTCTACACTGTAGAGGTAGGGATGGATCAGTTTCTTGCTTCAAAATCCGACGGCCTTTTGAGCTTCTCAAGTAGTTTTAGGGAATTAGACCTTAAATTGCTATCTCCTTACTTGCCAGAATGGTGGGCTCTTGAAGGTGAAGCAACAGGAAGTTTCGCCATGAGCGGTACCTCGGAATCATCTGAAATCGGTTTTTCATTTTCCGTTACTGATCCCCGCTTTTCTCTTATCGAGGCTCAGCAAATTTCCGCCACCGGGCGATACATCGATCATCGTCTCTATTTTGAGGATCTTGTTGGCTTGACCAAAACTGGTGAGTACACTGGTGAAGGATATCTTCCTGTCGATTTAGAAGTTGTACCCAAGGATGAAGACCGGTGGATTGAATCTGATCCCATAGCAATGCAGTTTACTTTGCGAACCTCATCCATGGATTTTCTGTCACCATACTTTACAGAAATCGATTCTATAACGGGCGATATTGAAATTGCACTCCAAATTGAAGGAACCCCGGAGAAACCGGTGAGGAATGGTTCTATCGATATTTTGGATGGCAAGGTTTACTATACCTGGCTGGACATTCCCATCGCAGGCATTAGCGGTAACGCTTATCTCAAAGATAACATGCTCATCGTTGATAGGCTTACAGCCACTTCAAATATTCCCGATGACACCAATTGGGGACAGGATTTACGTTCTAACCTAGCCAAGATTTCCGGTGGCAGGCTTTTCGGGGAGAAAAAAGAGAAATTTCGGGACAATCTCAGGATCACCGGAACCATGGATATGACCCATTTTTTCAATCCAAACCTGGCTTTTCTGGTAGATGGCTCGGATGTTTATGTGCGGACACTTCTTGGCGAAATAGAGGGCATAGCTGATTTGGATCTCTCAGTTACCGGTAAGGATACCGTAACCATTGCGGGCGATATTGTGTCCAACGAAGCGGTTCTCAGAATGGAGTTTACAGGGGGAGAAGACTATGGCGAGATCCCGACCGAAGATGGTACTGTGTTCAATTATAGGATCAATTTTCCCATAGGCGACAAACTTTTCATTCAGAATAGCCAGATCGATGCTGAAGTGTCCGGCAACATGTCAATTCAAAAGCTGGGCAATGATCCTTACCGTTATGCTGGCGAGCTCGATGTGGTTGAAGGAAAATTCTACTATTACTCCGATGTATTCAACATTGAAGAAGGTCATCTCGCTTTTGATCCCACTGAACTGAACCCCAAACTTGATATCAGAGCTACCACGGATATTTCGGGCGAGCAAATTCTTGTCAGTTTAACGGGCGAACTTGATGATCCTGTTCTTGTGCTGGAACACAGCGAAAACTTCTTTAGCCAAGAGGATCTGCTCCAGCTCCTGACTCTTCAGAGGCGGTTTGATGATGAGGTCACCGGGAATATCGGCAGACAGTCTGCTTTTCTTTTCGGGAGATTTCTTGAAAATGAACTGGAAAAGAACCTTGCTCGATCAAACCCTCTTTTCGATGAGTTCGAAATTGAGGGCTCCAGTACGCTAATCGATCCTACAGACGAATCAAATCTTGCCGTGAAAGTTGGTACCCGTCTCACATCAAATCTCTCCCTAAGCTATAAGAGAAGTTTTTCTCTTGTGCAACCGAACCAGTTGGGTGTAGAGTATCGTCTTAACCGAAACGTTTCTCTTATGGTGACGTACGATGAAGACGGTCAGGTCCACCTCAAATATCGGCGCAAGTACCGGTTCTAGATTGATCTCCAAAATCAGAACGCCTCTGGCGGCATTGGCACTTGCCGCTGTGACATCCGTTTCTCTTCACGGTCAAATCTTCACTGTAGAATATATTGTGAGAACTATCAAGTTTGAAGGGAATGAGACACTCTCAGCTAACGATCTGAAAGAAGTGCTCAAACTGAAAGAATCAATACTCTGGAATTCTACGGAGTTCAATCGCAGATCTCTGAAACTGGATGCTTTTAGCATAAGAAACTATTACATCTCAAAAGGTTTTCTCGAAGTTGAGGTGGAGGAATCTTTCGAGACTCTAAATGATAACGGCGTCGATATTGTCTTTAAGATAAACGAAGGAGCGAGGTCCATACTACGATCTGTTACTGTCCAGGGTAATCGCTCCATAGAAGAGAAACAGATTCTTCGGCTGTTGGATCTAAGGATAGGAAAACCGCTGAATCTCTCCGCCTTGGGCCGCAATTTTTCCGAGCTGGAATTCAAATATCACACACTAGGGAAACTCTTTTTCAACATGGAACAAGTTTATGTTCCCGGAACGGATATTGACCTCACACTCCTCATTGAGGAAGGTCCCGATGTGTACATTGATAAGATTAAGGTAGTGGGATTAGACAATGTGGACAGCACTTTTCTTCTGAGGGAGTTGGATTTCCGTTCCAATGAATTGTACAATGCAGAAATGGTCCAACTTTCTGAGCGGCAAATATTTGAAACCTCTCTCTTTTCTCTGGTAAATATTCTTCCCGAAAAGAGTGAACGGACAGGTAACTGGGTGAATGTAATAATTGAGGTTCGCGAGATGGAAAAGCGGAATTTGCTTATTGAACCTGGTTTTGCCCACATCCCATCCAGTAGTTCGGGTGGTGAGCCTATCTCCGGTATTGAGGCTGCCGTTCGTCTTGTGGACAGAAGTATTTACAACAGTGGCGTCAGGATGGGACTGAAAAGTTCAGTAGACTTTCCCATTGATGTGTTGATAAACCGTGGATCAGTCCCCGTAATTTTCCGATCAGATCTCTCTTTCACCAATAACTGGTTATTGAAGTTCAGAGCTCCCAATACATTGCGATTTTTTGTGGACCGCGCTCCTGAGCTTTTGCGTGTTGACGAGCCGATTCTCAGGTACGGTACGGAATGGACAGGTCTCCACAGATTTTCTGAAGAGTCTGTCCTGAGAGGCGGATTGCGATGGACCCGCATCAAATCTGATCGAATGACGGCGGAGCAGCAGCAAAAAGAGCAGCAACGCAGTTTGTCTCTGCGCTTCAGGCACCGTGACCTGGACAATCTCATCATACCGCAGGATGGGTGGTCCCTGACAGTTGATTCTGAGATGGTTGGGTGGATTCTTGGAGGAACGCAGGATTATTACAAGGTGGACTTTGATTATCGAAGATATCAACCTCTTTCGAAGGGACGTGTTTTTGCTTTTAGGGCAAAAATTGGCCGAATGGATCGTCTTTTCGATAAGGCTCCCTATATTCCATCTTATGATCTATTTTATCTTGGTGGAAGTACTAGCTTAAGAGGATGGACAGCGCAGCGTTATCTCACATCGAAAAGTGACGGTCAGGTACGTCCCGTAGGTGGCTTGATTAAGGTCCTTTTCAACAGTGAATTAAGGATTCCCATCGGGGGTATTTTTGGTGTTGATCTGTTTGTGGATGGTGGCATTCTTGCCGTCTCTTTGAGTGAGCTAGCAAATCAGGTCGAGGCCTGGAAAGAAGGTGCAGGGTGGAATTACGGCGCCGAACTAACAGTAAGCACACCGTTGGGTCCCATTCGACTCTATTATGCAATACCTTTTACCGAACCTGGAAAATCAGTCATCAACCTTGGTGTCCCATACGCATTTTAACGATTGGAACTTTTCCAGAACCGCTTCGTATCTTCAAATAATTTTCCTTAGGTTTCGGTTTGTGGAGATAAAAGTAAAAAGTTAAATTCCCCCTCTTTTTTCACTATGAGAACTGATACGAATAGAACTTTGAGAAAAGTATTTCTCACCTGCCTTTCGGTAGGATTTCTTGTGGGTGGTTGCGCTAAAGAATCTCCTGCCGATCTTCTCTCACAAAGCAAATCCTTAATTCAGGAAAAAAAATATTCCGACGCGATTACCCTGTTGCGTCAGTTGATGGATAAGTATCCCGAATCAGAGCAAGCTGCTGAAGGACAATACATGCTTGGTGATACATACATTGCTTTCAACAAAAATTTCGAGCAAGCGCTGAATGAGTATCGTGTAGTGGTTCAGAATTATCCAGAGACCCGCTTCGCCATCAATGCTCAATTTATGATAGGTTATGTACTTGCTAATTTTGTGGGTGACTACAAGCAGGCCAGGATGGAGTATGAACGATTTCTGGAGCTTTACTCTACTGAAGCTGATAGTGGCCTAGTTCAATCCGTGAAGTTTGAGCTTGAGAATTTGGGAAGAGATTTAAACGAAATTCCTCAGCTCAAACATATTTCCTCATAACTTTTTTCAAGAATCAACTATGACCGATTTCAGCCTAACAGAACTCAACGATAAGATATCTAAAGAATCAGCTTTTGTGAAGCCGCTCATGGATGAGATCGGTAAGGTCATAGTCGGACAAAATGAGGTCATTACAAAAATTCTCATTGGTCTATTGTCAAATGGACACATCCTCTTGGAAGGTGTGCCGGGACTGGCGAAAACAACCATTGTGAAGACAGTGGCACAGCTCATTGACACCAAATTTCAAAGGATCCAGTTTACGCCTGATATGCTCCCCGCTGATCTGATTGGCACCTTGATTTATAATCAGAAAACAGGAGGTTTCGAAACAAAACAGGGTCCTATTTTTTCCAATATTATTCTCGCTGACGAGATCAATCGGTCCCCGGCGAAAGTGCAAAGTGCACTTCTTGAGGCAATGCAGGAACGGCAGATCACTATTGGAGAAGAGACTTTTCTTTTGGATGATCCGTTCCTTGTTTTTGCTACTCAAAATCCCATTGAACAAGAGGGTACATATCCGCTCCCGGAAGCACAGGTAGACAGATTCATGATGAAACTCAAAGTTGATTATCCCTCAAAAGATGAGGAGCTGGAAATTCTACGAAAAATGGCTGTGATAAACGGGGAAACTGAACTAACGCCTGTTGTACATCCGTCTGCCATAAAAGAGGCAAGACAGGTGGTTAGTGACATTTATGTGGATGAAAAGATAGAAAAGTATGTGGTGGATCTAATCTTGGCTACAAGGGATCCGAACGACTATGAGTTGGGTGAAATCGCAGACTTAATAGCTTATGGCGGTTCACCTCGCGCAACGATTTTTCTCGTTTTGGCATCCCGTGCACGAGCATTTCTCGAAGGCCGGGGTTACGTGGTGCCGGAAGACGTAAGGTATGTCGGTTTCGACATTTTGCGTCACAGAATCATACCGACTTACGAAGCAGAAGCCGAAGAAGTCTCCTCAGAGGATCTGATACAACGACTCTTTGATACCATTGAAGTGCCGTAATTCAGAAGTATGATTCCCAAAGAAATCCTAAAAAAAGTTCGACACATAGAGATTCGGACCCGGAACCTAGTCAACGATCTATTCGGTGGCGAATATCACAGTGTTTTCAAAGGTCGAGGCATGACCTTTTCAGAGGTTCGAGAATACCAGCCGGGAGATGATATCCGTCTTATTGACTGGAACGTCACGGCCCGCTATAACGCTCCTTTTGTGAAAGTTTTTGAAGAAGAGCGAGAACTTACCGTTTTAATTGTTTACGATGCCAGCCGCTCAGGACATTTTGGAACACGATCGCAATTCAAGTCTGAAATGGCAGCAGAGATTGGTGCTGTCCTCGGTTTTTCCGCCATCAAAAATAATGACAAAGTGGGGCTTCTGATTTTCACGGAAGACATAGAGCGTTTTATCCCGCCTAAAAAAGGATCTTCCCATGTGCTACGTGTTGTGAGGGAACTGATCTATCATGAACCCAAGGCAAGGGGAACAAATATAGAGGCAGCCATGAGCTATCTCTTGAGAGTAACGAATCGCCGGAGTGTCGTTTTCCTCATCTCAGATTTTATGGACAGTAAGTTTGACCAGACTTTGAAAGTTGCGAATCAGAAACACGATATGGTGGGTATACAGATTTACGATCCCAGCGAACAGGATGTTCCTGACGTAGGGCTTGTTAAGGTGCACGATGCAGAAACTGAGGAAACATTCTGGCTGGACTCCACATCCTCCCGGGCACGCAAGGAATACCGTGACATGGTCAAGCAAAAGGATATCGAATTCCAGAATGAGTGTCGGAAGATGAACTTCGATCTCATACCCATCTCCACAGAGGCAGATTATGTGGAGCCTCTCATGGCTTACTTTCGTTCTAGGGAGAGAAGATTTTGATAAAGAACACCCGATTCGCTGCCGTTGCGCTAATTATTGCAGTCGTGCTCATGGGATGTGGCGAGGGGAAAATAGCCTCTAAGTCCTTCCATGTTTATAGCAACCTGGACACAGCAGACGTAGCGATTGGAGATATAGCCCGCTTTCAGGTGTGGGCTATGGGGGCCGGTGAAAGAAATATTGAATTTCCGCGGCTTGAAGTGGATAATGCCAATATATCAGTAGGTGAAGGCCAAAATCTTACCGGAGAAAACGAAGGGGATAAGGGCATTGAATTTCAGTTGACCTTCTGGGATACGGGCGCATACGATATTCCACCTTACGTAGTTCAGATTCTTACCGAAGATGGAAAAGAAGTTGATTATGCAATTCCCACCGACCCTGTCACTGTAACAGTCCATTCACTTATTTCAGAAGCACAGCCTACACTACGTGATATTAAACCGCCAGTGCCCATACCTACCATCGTTCCCTGGAAGATCATCCTTTCTCTACTGGGCATTGGGCTGTCTATGGCGATCTTGTTTTGGATGTGGCGGAAACGTGTCAAAGAAGAGCAGGTAGAAAAAGAGGAAGTTTTTATTCCTTCTCGGCCTCCTTATGAAATCGCTATGGAAAAACTGGACCAGCTCAAAGAACAGACCCCCACAGGTCCCGATCAGATAAAAAATTTCTATGCTGTTCTTTCTTATCTTGTCCGAGAGTATCTGGAATTCCAGTATTTTGTTAGGGCTATTGAAATGACAACTTCCGAGATCGAGGACGCCCGTTATCTTGTTCCTACGGATCAGGAAAAGCTTCACGATGTAATCACGGTCTTGAAAAGAGCAGACCTTGCAAAATTCGCCCGCTTTCAACCGGATTTGAATCAATCCAAAGAAGATTTGAAAATGATTGAGGATTTCCTCAAGTCCACCAGACTATCGTGGACAACTGTAAAAAATGGTGTTAAACCAATGGAGGCTGTATGATTGAGATCAGAAATCTGACAAAGCGCTACGGCTCTTTTCTGGCTGTGGATGATATCACCTTTGAAGTGGAAAAGGGAAAGATCCTCGGCTTTCTGGGACCTAACGGTGCTGGTAAAACAACAACCATGCGTATTGTTACCGGTTTCATGCCGCCTACAAAAGGGACGGCGATTGTATCGGGATTCGATGTTGTGGAAAATCCGCTCGACGTTAAAAGACGGATTGGCTATATGCCTGAAACGCCGCCTCTTTACGTTGACATGACTGTAGAAGAATACCTCAACTTTGCAGCTCGGTTAAAGCAGATTCCTGCGAAAGAGGTCAAAGGTGCCATGGAATTGGCTTGCGAAAAAGTAGATCTCAATAACGTACTAGGTAAAGTGATTAAGGCTTTGTCAAAGGGTTACAAGCAGCGGGTGGGGCTTGCGCAGGCTATCATCCACGATCCCGAAGTGCTCATCCTTGATGAGCCAACCATTGGGTTGGATCCAATCCAGATTCGAGAAGTAAGAGAACTTATCAGATCTCTTGCAGGAGAGCATACCATCATTCTTTCCACACACATTTTGCCTGAAGTCGATATGATTTGCGATGAAGTGGTGATTATACAGAATGGTAAGATTATTGCGAAAGATACCCCGGACGGTCTTTCAAAATCCATGAAGGGTGCAGAAAGATTGACCGTTGTTGTAGAAGGTCCTACCGAGGAAGTTTCTTCGGTTGCCTCCGCCACTGAAGGCGTCAATTCAATTCTTGAATCAACGGCAGAAAATGGTCACTGTTCACTGGTTTTGGAGTGTGATTTCAAATTTCATGTAAGAAAATCACTTTCGAATGTTTTTTCAGAGAAAGGGTGGAGTTTGCTGGAAATGAAAGTTAAAGAGTCGACACTAGAGGATGTGTTTATTCATATGATGTCCAGTTCTGAGGAGGAGGAAGTATGAAAAATGTAATCACCATATTCAACAGAGAATTCCGGTCATACTTTTCTTCGCCTATTGCTTATGTGGTGATTGGCTTGTTTCTGGTGTTAACGGGCGTTTTCTTTTATTTGCTGATGTCCTCATTCCTTCAGTACTCAGCAAACCTTCAGTGGCAGGCGGCGAGAATGCGCCAGCCAGCGCCTCCGGTGAATGTGAACCATATGATTATCCGGCCTCTTTTTTCAAACATCAGTGTCATTACGCTCTTTGTGGTGCCCATGATCACCATGAGAAGTTTTTCTGATGACAAAAAGACAGGCACACTGGAGCTTCTGTTAACATCACCAGTAACCACGGCTCAAATTGTTGCTGGGAAGTTCCTCGCGGCCTTTGCCCTTTATGTCATCATGGCTCTGTTAACGTGGGTTTATCCGCTAGTGATCGTTTTCTTTGGTGATCCCGATGTGATGCCTGTTGCTATTTCGTACATCGGCATCCTTGGTATGGGGGCTGCGTCGGTGGGTATCGGCGTATGGATTTCATCCATGACTGAAAACCAGATCATTTCAGCTATGGGGACGTTTGTGGTACTGCTTTTCCTCTGGCTTGTGGGATGGTTTGCCAATTTTTCTTCGGGAGCAATGGGAGGCTTTTTCCAATATCTCTCTATTGTTGAACATTTTGACGATTTTGCTAAAGGAATCTTCGATACGGGGCATCTCATGTATTACCTCTCTCTTTGCGGTATTACTTTGTTCCTTGCACATCAATCCATTGAAAGCTTGAGGTGGAGGTCGTAATGAAAGCTTTGAAACTTTGGCGTGGAGTAACATTTGACGGACTGGGAATTTTGTTCTTGGGATGGCTTTATGGCGTATCTATTGTGAAGTTTGACTGGGTCGCGTGGAGCCTTATTGCTTTGGGTGGAGCGTTACTGCTGTTCCCTTTAGCTACCAACTACCAGAAAGTATTCAACACCGTCAAATCCCGCCGAACCCAAATTGGTGCAAATGCACTTGTTATCATTGTTTTGGTTCTATTGATAGTAGGTTTGCTTGACTACCTAACTATCCGTCATTCCTGGCGGGTGGACACTACTTCACAGCGGGAATTTTCTCTCTCGGAACAGACTGTCAGCATACTCCGGAATCTGGATAGAGAAGTGACACTGGCGGCATTTGTTAGTGATTCGGAAATGCGCCAAATGGAAGACAGAATGATTGAGTATACCCATTACTCCGGCAAGTTTAATTATGAGATAATTGATCCGATCAAGGAGCCGGAACGGGTACGAGAATTCTTCGGCCCCGATAAACAGTATCTTGATCTCCCAACGGTAGTATTGAAAACGGAGCTCAAAGATGAAGAAATTAACAGTACGGGAGAGGAAGAGATCACAAATGCACTTATTAAGGTGACCAGAGATGAGAGCCGGAAGGTCTACTTTGTCCAGGGGCACGGTGAAAAGACCATTTTTCCTGATGAGCCTGGAATGGCCAGTTCACAGTTTGTGAAGGATGAACTGGAGAAACAACATTTTCAGGTGGATGCTCTGAATCTTTTTCAGGAAAATAGTGTTCCGGAGGATGCCGATGTTTTGGTTGTGGCCGGACCTGTGAAGATGCTAGCCTCCAATGAAGTGGAAGCACTAAGTAATTTTCTTTCCAGTGGCGGGAACGTTCTTGCAATGCTGGATCCTGAAACAGAAAGTGGCCTCGAAGAGTTGATGAATGACTGGAATGTAAAGCTTAATAGAGATTTGGTACTTGAGTCTCACTCCAGTTTTGTTCTTACCTCATCCGGTTTGAACCGGCAGAGTAGTGTAAGTACTGCACCTTCAGCCGCTGAGTATGGTGATCATATGATCACGAAGAATTTTCGTTATGCAACTACCTTTGTTCAGTCCCAGTCCCTGAGCGTCGTAGATGAGGAAGATTCTGATACGGAAGTAACAGACCTTGTCTATACTAGTTCTAACAGTTGGGGTGAAATGGATTTAAAACGATTGTACGAAGAAAAGCAGGCGGAGCAGGATGAAGGGGATTCTGAAGGGCCTACGACCCTGGCAATGGCAGTGGAAAAGGATGACTCAGTCAAAACTCGTTTGGTCGTTGTAGGTGATTCTGATTTTGCTTCGGATGTTTATGTAGGGCAAGCACCAGGGAATATGGACTTTTTTCTTAATATTGTGAGTTGGCTTGCTGAAGAGGAGGACCTGATCTCTGTGCGACCAAAAGAACCTGAAAACAGGTCTCTCACCATGACCATGCGTCAACAGAAGCTGACCCTCTTTTTTCTCATCATTCTACTACCCATTGTGGCTGTCAGAATGGGAATCCACATATATATGAAACGTTCCTGAGGCTCTAGGATCAGATGAAAAAGATTCTAATTCTTGCTGGTATTGCTGGTGGACTGGGCGCATTCGTCTATTTTTATGAGATAGAAGGGAGTAAACAGAGAGAGAAAGCTGAACAGTTTGAAGCATCACTCATAAAGATAGAACGTGAAGATATTCAATCAGTTACTTTGATTCAGGAGGAAGGCGAAATCATAAAATATGAGCGGACAGGCGATGATTGGGAAATAACAGAGCCTGTTCGAACTTCTGTTGAGGAGTCTGTTGTCAACGGAAACTACTCGGCATTTGCCAACGCAAAAATTAAGCGCCGGCTCAATACAACTTCTGACAAGCTAAAAAATTTCGGCCTAGAACCAGCTCATGGGGAAGTAATTGTAGAATCAATAGATGGCAATAAAGTAGAACTCCTCATAGGTGATGAAGCGGCTACCCGTGGCGATCTTTTTATTTCATTCCGTGATTCTAACAGTGTCTTTATTACATCCGACAATCTGAAAACAGAAGCAGAAAAAACACTCTTTAATCTTAGGGATAAAAAGATAGCACACTACGATAAGGATAAGGTGAACAGGATCGAACTGGCAACTAAAGATGATACTATCATCATTGAAAAATCGGGTGAGGAATGGTCCATGACTTCTCCCAATTTGCCAGTAGAGGTGAGCCGTGTCAACAGCTATCTCAATTCCCTCACGAACTATTCAGCAAAAGAGTTTGTGGCGGAGGAGTTTGACAATCTGTCCCAATACGGCTTCGATGCACCGGAGGCTAAGCTGACACTCAGTCTTGGCGAAGAAAAGGCCACCAAAGAGTTAGTCATCGGTAAAGCGGTAGAAGACGGAGACGACACTAATTTTTTTGCTTACGAATCGGGACGAGCGCCTGTTTTTACCGTTCGCGAGTCAAACAAAAACAATGTGGCTCGCGATCCTTTTTACTTTCAAGACAAAAAATTGGCACAATATAATGAGAATGCTCTGAGTGAGATTCGGATATCTGGTGCCTATCAGATTACTCTGACCCCTCAAGACACGCTGGGGTGGTATGTTTCCGGTGATACCACTATCAAGTTGGAGAAATCGGATATGAATCGTCTGTTCTCAGCTATTGGAGGCGTTACAGCCACGGAGTTGGTTTCAGAAAATAGTAAAGATTTGTCCAGCTATGGCCTTAAAGAACCTTTTCTTGAAGTTGTTTTGACTGATACTGCCGGTTCCTCGATAGGTTATAGCATCGGTGACTCTGATGAAGACAATGACCGTTATGCGGTTTCCAGTTCTCGTCCTCGCATCTACAAGGTAAGTATTACAACAGTCGAAAGAATCAAAGACTGGATAGAAGAGATTCGGGAAACTGACACTACCCCATCAACAGAATAATAGTACCACCGGATAGGGTACAGAATAGGTTCACCGTATCGTTGTTGATGAACCTGGACCCGGATATGAGGGTTGCGGGTTCGTCACAGTGATGGGCTACTTCAACTCTTTTGCTGCATCCGCCACACGTGTATGATGCCTGAACTGTGGCACCTAGGATAGAGTCGAACACATTCGCAGCAAAACCGACCGCTACCACCAAATACAACACCTTTACATCCAGAATAAAGAACCAAGCCGAGGCTGCTATAACGGTAGCTCCTAGCAATCCTCCAACAGATCCAAGAAACGTGACGCCCCCCGACGCACCTGAGTCTACTTTTCTGAAAGTAACAATATCTCTCGGTACATATGGGGAAAAGAAGCCGATCTCCGTGGCCCACGTATCGGCTGTAGCCGCTACCACACTGGAGAGATAGGCGAAGTAGATAATGTCAGAAGGGTTGTAGAGCCACCAGATGGTCAGGATGAGCGGAATGCCCCCATTGGCATAAACTTGAACCATATCACGCTCGGATCCCTTCCCAAAAGATTGCCGCTGATCCTTCTTCGATTTCTTACCTATCCTTGACAGCAATGAAGAGAGCACAAAGAAGACAGCAAGAGGAATCATGAATTTCCACCCGCCTATTCCGAAAACAAAAACACCGAGGACAAAAGCAGCCAGGGCACCATCCGAAGTGAGAACTCGAAGTGAGAAGGCTCCTTGAGCCATGATGAAAGAGAGTAATATCCACATGATCAAAACTGCTACACCGCCGTTTCCAACGCTTTCAAAAAAGAGATCATAGGTGACGGCGGTAACGATTGGTATAGAGAGATTATCTGATCCCGAATCGGAAACAGCTTCGGCTATGGTTGCCATAGCAGCCACAAAAAGAGACAGTGGCACTAACAGCTGGAGTTCAAGGGGTTCCATGCCGGCAAGACTCCTGAATAATGTTGTTCCAAGACCTGTAAGCAGTGCCGAAGTCAGCGCCATCACAATTGTTCCCTGAATGGTCTTCTGGTCACGCCACGGGCGGTACGATTCGGGATTTCGTACCCCTTCTCCAACAATGGCCGCTGCTGTGTCAGCAAAGGTGAGGAGCAGGAGGGCGATCTGAAATATAATCTGACGTTCCCACCAAAAGAGGCATAGGATGAGATAGGCCAGAGGGAAATAGACAGTGCCGTAGGATATTCTTTTTGTGGCGTGCATCCCTTCAAACTTTTTCGATTTGATGGCCACCAGATTTACGATAATAAAAATGATTGCGAGGGATACCGGAGGTCCGTTACTAACGAAAAGGAAAGGAGACATAAGGACAAACAATCCCACCAAAACGTGGACAAATTTCCTGCCTAGTTCCGGAGTCCAGTTGAGTTTGACCCGTGCCAGTTCACTCAGACCAATGAGTCCGAAGATCCCCAGGAGGAAGACGACAGATGTTATCCATTCGTTGGAGAAGGGAGAAACGGTAGGGAGCATAAATAAAAGTACATGACAAAGTGTAAAGAGAAAAGAGCTTGCGTTAAGTGATCCACCAAAATGACGCAAGGTTTCTACCAAAGAAGAATTACTTTGTCTGTTATTGATTTCTCGGCGAATTATCCATCGGCAAATCACACATCAATTCTTATCTTGATACATGGATTTCACGGTACTTATCACTTTGATACTCGGCGCTCTCGTGGGTGGTGTGGTCGTGTTTCTTGTTTTATCTCAGATGAAGAGTAGCGGTCAAACGTCCAGTGAGGAAATGAAGAACGCCTTTTCTTCCCTTTCTTTCGAAGCACTTGAAAAGTTTAATGCGCTTGCCTCAGAAACATTGAAAAATCAGCTGGAAAAGGGTGAAGCGACCTTAGAGGAAAAAAAGAAGCTTATCGATAGCAATCTGGAGACAGTCTCAAAAACTTTAGAGGAACTGAAAAAGCAGTCAACCGCTCTTGCCACTCAACTGGGTGAAAGCCAGAAAGAGACAGGCAAACTTCGCTCTACCGCAGAAGACCTCAGGAACGTTCTTTCCAGTTCACAAGCGAGAGGGCAATGGGGAGAGCGGATGGTAAAGGACATTCTGGAGCTTATGGGTCTTGTGGAGAATGTGAATTACGTTTCACAAAAGTCTTTGGAGTCAGGGGAGAAACCGGATTACACATTCAACCTTCCAAAAGACAAAAAATTGAACATGGATGTCAAATTTCCACTGGCCCATTACGAAAAATACGTCTCCGCAGATAGTGAATCAGAACGTGAGAATGAAAAGAAGGCGTTCTTGAAAGATGTGAAAGGGCATGTAAAGGATGTGGCCGGCCGGGGGTACATTGATCCGGAAGCGGGGACGGTGGACTACGTTCTTGTCTTTATCCCAAATGAGTCCATCTATTCCTTTCTTCATGAAAATGACCCTGAACTGCTGGATTTTGCTCTCAGCAAGCGGATCATTCTTTGCTCACCTATCACACTTTATGCTGTCCTTTCTCTCATCCATCAAGCAGTGGAAAGTTTTGCCATGGAAAAGGCGGCAGGTGAAGTGTTGTCACTGCTTAAGGAATTCGAAAAACAGTGGCAGCTCTATGTTGAGGTCATGGAAAAAATGGGCCGCCGTATCGATGATGCCAAGAAAGAGTTCGAAAATCTGACTACTACTCGGACCCGCCAACTGGAGCGGTCACTGACCAAAATTCAGGATCTCAAGCTGGGTCAGGATGGGAGTTCACTTATTGAGGAGACATCTGGAGAAAACAAAGAGAGTTAAGACATCTTCCTGAGACGAATTTTGAGATATATTCTGTTCTTCTCAGTTTTTTTATTTTTTACAGCTTTTCAGTTTTCACCTGAATCGTTCCGACCCTACTCTCAGGCTATGGGGGGCTCTGATTATTCCTTAGCCATGATACCCATAGAAGGGGATGTTTACCAAATGGGCAGCCCGCCTGATGAACCGGGCAGGAGAACCGATGAGGCCCCCGTCCGGAACGTGGAAGTCGGTGACTTCTGGATGAGTCAAATGGAAATTTCATGGGATGTCTATGAGCTTTTTCTCTACCGGGAGAATGACAATATTTCTCAATCCAAAGGGAATGTTGACTTGGAAATAGATGGTATTTCCGGTGCTACTATGCCCTATGTTAACATCAACAAACCGGGCTACCCGGTTGTGAATATCACTCAGTATGCTGCCTCCCAATTCTGCAAGTGGCTCACGGCCAAGACAGGTTATTACTACCGTCTTCCCACAGAAGCTGAATGGGAGTATGCCTGCCGCGCCGGAACACAAGGTGCTTATTCATTTACCAAGGATGATCTTTTCCTGGATGATATAGCGTGGTACAAGGGAAACAGTGATGGTCATTACCACAAAAGTGGGCTCAAAAAGCCCAACGACTTTGGTCTATTCGACATGCATGGAAACGTGGCGGAATGGGTTCTGGATCACTATAATCCTGAGGGTTATTCATCTAACCTGACATTTACAAGGGGAACGAAACTCTATCCCAAGGTGGTCCGAGGTGGTTCTTTCAAGGATTCGCCGGAAAGACTTCGTTCAGCTGCGAGAGGATTTTCAGAAAAAGCGTGGAAAAAGCAAGATCCACAATCACCTAAAAGTCTATGGTGGCATACGGATGCTCCCCATATAGGTTTTCGTATCGTAAGGCCAAAATCCGTACCTTTCAGAGATCAAATGGAAAAATATTGGATCAAGCCCATAAAGGAATATTGAGTTATGAAGAAAAATCCCAAAACCAACCAGATTAACCGGCGAACATTTATTGAACAGTCAGCCAAATTAGCAGCTGCCGGTATTCTTATGAATCGATTGCCGGCCTCAACACGGAAACAGATTTCTCACGAAGGTGAAATTAAAGTGGCCTTGGTGGGGTGTGGAGGCCGCGGCACGGGTGCCGCCGCTCAAGCCATCCTGGCGGACGAAGATGTTCGTCTTGTAGCTATAGCCGATGTTTTCGAAGACCAGGCCACCCAATGTTACCAGAATCTTATTGATAGATTTGGCGATTCTGGTAAGGTGAAAGCAAGTCCGGAGACCACCTTTATCGGTTTCGATGGCTATAAAGAAGCTATTGACATGGCTGATGTGGTTATCCTTACTACGCCTCCAGGCTTCAGGCCACAGCATTTTGAATATGCTGTCGAAAAGAATAAGCAAATCTTCATGGAGAAACCTGTGGCGACAGACGTGTCAGGTATTAAGCGAGTACTTGAGGCGGGTAAACAGGCTTCCGCAAAAAAACTCAATGTGATTGTAGGACTTCAACGCCATTACCAGAAAAACTACCGGGAAGTGAAGAAACTGTTAGACAGAAACAGGATTGGAGAAATTGTTTCTGGCCAAGTCTATTGGAACAGCGGCGGAGTGTGGGTGAGGCCCAGAAAACCTGAGCAGACCGAACTGGAATATCAGATGCGGAACTGGTACTACTTCAACTGGGTCTGTGGTGACCATATTGTAGAACAGCATATCCACAACATCGATGTGGCCAATTGGTTTATCGGTTCTGTGCCAGCCTCTGCCCAGGGAATGGGGGGCCGCGAGGTGAGAAAAGGTCCGGATCACGGCCAGATTTTCGATCATCATTTTGTGGAATTCACTTATCCTGACGGGCAGGTAATAGCTAGCCAGTGCCGCCACCAGAAAGGGTGCATGAACCGGGTGGAAGAGGTGTTTCAAGGAACTAAAGGGAATGTTCATGTCCACAGTGGAAATTATGGTTTAGTTACTTCAAGTAAAGGAAGAAATATCTACAAACATCAGGATGAAAATGATATTGACCCATATCAACAGGAACACAATGAGCTTTTTGCCGCTATCAAAGCTGGAAAGTACAAGTACAATGATATAGAGAGGGGTGCCCACAGCACTATGACTGCTATCCTTGGCCGCATGGCTACCTACTCTGGGCAGGTTATTACTTGGGACGAAGCCATGGCTTCAAATCATAAGCTGGTCCCCGAACTGCACTCCTTTAATGATACCGCCCCGATTTTACCGGATGAAAATGGGAACTATCCCGTGCCTGTTCCAGGTAAAACCAGATTCATCTAAACTGAAGGTAGAGAAGATGAAACGAAGAGAATTTATCAAAAAGGGGGCGGCTACAGCCGCACTGCCTTTTGCTGGCACCGTATCTCTGGTCAAGTCTGACAATGGTGCGAAAAAGAAGGGAAAAATATTCAACCTCAATTACGCACCTCATTTCGGCATGTTCAAACAGAGTGCCGGTGAGGATCTATTGGATCAGATCCAGTTTATGTATGACCAGGGATTTCGTTCAATGGAAGACAACGGCATGAAGGATCGGTCACGATCGGATCAGAGCAGTATTGCCAAGAAAATGAGTCGCCTCGGCATGACCATGGGTGTTTTCGTGGCACACAAGATATATTGGCGGGAACCGAACCTTGCCAGCGGCGACAAGGTCCTTCAGGATGAGTTTGTTCAGAATGTGAAAGATTCGGTGGAAGTGGCTAAGCGGGTGAACGCCAAGTGGATGACCGTGGTCCCCGGCTATGTGGACTTGGGCCTGGAAATGGCTTATCAGACAGCCAATGTGGTGGAAGCACTTCGGAGAGCTGGCGATCTACTGGAATCCCACGGTCTTGTCATGGTATTAGAACCACTGAACTGGTGGGCCAACCATGCGGGTCAGTTCCTCACCGAGATTCCCCAGGCTTATGAAATCTGCCGGGCGGTGGACTCTCCATCATGCAAGATTCTGTTCGATATCTACCATCAGCAGATCACCGAAGGAAATCTCATCCCCAATATTGACAAGTCCTGGAGTGAGATCGCTTATTTCCAGATCGGTGATAATCCCGGGCGAAAAGAACCGACTACAGGGGAGATCAATTATCTGAACGTTTTCAGGCACATTCATAGCAAAGGGTATAGAGGTGTCTTGGGTATGGAGCACGGCAATTCCAAGCCCGGGCAAGCGGGGGAGATGGCTGTTATCGAGGCCTACCGTAAAGTAGACGCTTATTAGAGTTTGTTAATCAAATCTTTTTTGACTCTAACAGTAATATTCCAATTGGAAGATAAACTGTCTGTAATAGTCGTGTAAAGGGTAACTCAATCGCATGTTTATTGCATGCGAATACCGCCGTCAAGTCGAATTGTTTCTCCGTTCATATATGAGTTTTGAACAATGGTTGATACCATTTCCGCATATTCTGACGGCTTGCCTAGGCGCTTGGGAAAAAGTACCTGGTTGGCAAGGCCTGTAACAACCTCTTCTCCAAGTCCTTGAAAAAGAGGGGTGTGGAATATTCCTGGTGCAATGGTGCAAACCCGAATTCCATACCAGGCGAGATCCCGTGCAACAGGCAATGTCATGCCCACAATACCACCTTTGGATGCCGCATACGCGGCTTGCCCTTTTTGCCCTTCAAATGCAGCGACAGATGCGGTATTGATAATTACGCCGCGCTCCTCGTCCTGATTTGGCTCGTTTATTGCCATCTGTTCAGCTACAAGTCGTAATACATTGAATGTTCCATTGAGATTGATATCGATCACTTCTTTGAATGTATCCAAGGGATGAGGGCCCTCTTTACCTAAGGTTTTAACCGGTGGACCAATCCCGGCACAGTTGACCAAAATATGCACAGCTTTAAATTGTTTCATTGTGGTGGTGATACCGGCCTGTACTGAGACATCATCCGCTACGTTAACCTCCTGAAATAAGACAGCTTCACCTAGTTCTTCAACAAGAGTGTCTCCCTGTTCCTTATTGAGGTCAAAAATCACTACCTTGTTGTCCATCTCAACCAGTTTTCGAACCGTTGCTTTACCCAGGCCGGAGGCACCTCCGGTTACAATTGCTATTTTATTTTTTAGTTTCATTTATTCTGATTTCATCTTTTCATCAGTATGATCAAAATTACCTCGTACTATTGATTTTCCTGTTTCGATTGTTGTAACGGACCTGTTAAATGGCCGTAAGCCGAAAGCAGGAGAATGACAGGTAGAATTTTATCCGAATGAAAATCACCATCAAGGATAAAAAGATTCGTAATTTCCGCAGTCGGCGATCTGGGAAAAAGTTTTGAGTGGGGATACAACTGAAAACAACAAGGAGTACATGATGAAAAAGTCATTACTAATGATCTTGGCTATCGTTACAAGTTCTTTTATTTATGGCAAGGATCGTTCTTTACCACCGGACACCACCATCGTTTCTTCACACAGTATCACGGTGAAGGGTGATCGTTTCAACTATAAAGCAACTACCGGCACTCAACCCGTCTGGGATGAGAATGGGAAGCCTGTTGCGTATTGCCACTACACATACTATGAGAGGTCAAATGTTAAAGATCGCGCTTCCCGGCCGCTGATGATCTCTTTTAACGGCGGCCCCGGTTCGGGCTCAGTCTGGATGCACTTGGCCTACACAGGTCCTACGATCCTTAAAATTGATGATGAGGGTTATCCAGTTCAGCCCTATGGCGTGAGAGAGAATCCCTATTCGGTACTGGATGTTGCCGATATTGTCTACGTGAATCCTGTGAATACAGGTTATTCAAGAATCGTAGATGAAGAGGTGAAAAGAGAGAAATTTTTCGGTGTGAATAGTGATATTGAGTATCTGGCGGAGTGGATTAATACCTTTGTTCAGCGTTATAATAGGTGGGAGTCACCCAAGTATCTTATCGGGGAAAGTTACGGTACCACTAGGGTCTCCGGTCTTTCGCTGGCACTGCAGGGTCGTCAGTGGATGTATTTGAACGGAGTTATACTGGTTTCCCCAACAGGGCTGGGCATTGATGGCTCTATCGGAAGAAGCGGACCTGTAGGCGCCGCCCTCAAAGTCCCCTACTTTACTGCCGCTGCGTGGTACCACAAGAAACTTCCTCCGGACTTGCAGCAACAGGATCTGGCGAAAATTCTCCCGGAAGTGGAAGATTATGCCGTCAACGAATTGATCGCCGTCATTGCCAAGGGAGGTTTTGTTCAGGAGAACGATAGGAAGGAAGCGGCCAGGAAGATGGCCCGCTATTCCGGGATTTCAGAAAAAGTCATTCTCCAACACAATCTGGACATTCCTACTTCCTTTTTCTGGAAAGAACTTTTGAGGGAAGAAGGGTATACGGTGGGCAGACTCGATTCCCGCTACAGGGGGATAGACAAGGCAGATGCTGGGGAGAGTCCCGATTTCAATTCAGAGCTCACTTCCTGGCTCCACTCCTTTACTCCCGCTATTAACTATTATTTCAAGAACATTCTGAAGTTTGAGACAGATGTGAAGTATAACATGTTCGGTTCCGTCCATCCGTGGGACTGGGATAAAGATAATACGGGAGAAAATCTTAGACAGGCAATGGCACAGAATCCTTATCTACACACTATGATTCAGTCAGGCTACTATGACGGTGCCACCCGGTACTTTGATGCCAAATATACTATGTGGCGGCTGGATCCCAGCGGCAGGATGAAGGCGCGCCTTAGCTTTAAGGGGTACCGAAGTGGACACATGATGTATCTGCGTCGGGAAGATCTTGAAACATCAAATGAGGACATCAGGGAATTCATTCAAAAAACGATCCCAGGCAAGAATGTACCGGCAAAGTATTAGGCGAGGTTTTCTTTAGTTTCCACTCCAGCCGCACCAGTCATCACCGCCCATGCCGATGGGTGAACCTGCCGGCGGATCCACCGGCTCCGGCACGGTGACTGAAGACGGGTCGTCCGTGAATTGCTGGATGAGATGGGTGGCATAGCCATAATGGGCTTTTAGCCCCTCGTTCCGTTCCCGTTTTTCCTGACTGTTTAGCCATTCATTCAATTCACCGATTTTCATCATAGCCACGGCCTTTGCTTGATGGGAAGCTGACCCGTGACTGGCAAGCCCCATAAGGTAATGCAGGGTTACCATGTCCACCACTTTCTGGATCTCCCCGTCAAGACCGCTTTTACGGCTGGCATACCAGGTGTTTTTGAAAACGGTGTTAATCACTTCGTCAAGGTCAGGATTTTTTGAATCTCTGGCGTGGTATTCCACAAGTCGGGCTGCTCTTTCGTGATGAAGGACCATCTGCATGGTCAACCCGGCTGCTGTTTCCGCTGCCGCGAGGGCGTCGAAAGCAACACCGGTGTGAACGTTGAATGTTTCCCTTGTTCTCGGATAACCGAAAGCTCGGGGAGGGATTAGATCGAGCACATCTGCCGGAATGGCCAGCGCCTTAGGCGTCACTGTATTCATGAGGGCATCCAGAGCTCTCCGCTGTTCCTTTGGATCTATAATCTTTACTACTGGCTGACCGTCTCCCCGAACAGCGTAACGAAATTCCAGACCACCCACCACTTTCGAGGCAGCCTCTAGCTGATAGCGGTGATGGAGATAAAGAGGTACCAACACTTCTTCCAGAGATGAGTAGGGTGCTCCCTCTCTGATGTTGGCTTCACCAAAGTTGGACAGGGCAATGCCTCTCACTTTCATGAGGTGATTCAGCTGATCAACAGCGTTTTCACCGTTGTCCCAAAGATGTGCCTGGGGGTGGGCGCTTCCCAGCGGCCGGGCATCCTGATCCGTGATGAACCAGAGGCCCCGATTCCAAGCATTACTTAGAACTTTTTCCAGTTCGCTATTTTCATTGGTTCCTTTAGAAAAGTCCCTGTAAGCGTACTCCACAGCTACCTTATCCCATTCACCGATATCCGTATCGTAAGCATGGGACCAGTCCAGAGTGCCGTTGCTGCGTATTTTCATCATGGGATGCGGATAGTCCATGACAGAAGCCCGGCCTTGAGCACTAGAGATGTAGTTATGAGGAAGTCCTAAAGTGTGACCAATTTCATGAGCTACAAGCTGGCGAAGACGGGCTAGAGCCAACTCTCTCATGTCATCAGGAACCTTAGTGCCATTTTCGTAAGGTGCCATAAGGCCCTCGGCAATGAGGTAATCCTGTCTTAGTCTGAGGGAACCCAATACTACGTGACCTTTGAGAATTTCCCCTGTTCTTGGGTCGCGGACAGAACCACCATAGGACCAGCCTCTTGTGGCCCGGTGGACCCAGTTAACAACATTATATCGGATGTCCATGGGGCTGACGTCTTTCGGAAGTAGTTTGACCACAAATCCATCTTTATATCCTGCTGCATCAAAAGCCTGGTTCCACCACCGGGCTCCGTCAAAAGCGGCGGATCGGACTGGCTCCGGCATACCGGGATCGATGTAGTAAACGATGGGTTCCACCGGTTCTCCGCGCCGACCGGAGGTATTCTTTCGATTGAGCCGGTGACGGCTGATCACTTTCTTTACAATGCGCTCATCCAGCGATGTTGCATAGTCCATGTAGGTTAGACCATTCATACCGGCACGGGGATCAAACTTCCGTGTTTCATATCCAGCCTCGGGAAGTTCAACAAATGCATGGTGTTGTCGAACCGTGACAGCCGAGGCGGTAGGGGAGACGTCCCGGATGTAGCGTCCTTCGGGAGTCCCCACAAATGTGAGAGTTACCTCGAATTCAGAATTATTAGGGAAGTTCTCTGTCCTGGGTAGGTAAAAAGCAGACCGGGACTCATCTATTTTATAGCTTCCCTGTCGTGACTGTTTCAATCTTCCTGTTACATTATGAGCATCTCGAAGGAAGAATTTGGTGGCGTTTACAAGAACCGCTTTTCCTGTCTCCGCCTCAACTTTAAAACCCCAGTGGGTGGACCGGGCGAAGGCATCCTCTACAGCTTTTCTTTCAGCTTCATCTTCGGAGACGGCCCGATAACCATAATTCTGTTCCACCATGAGTACTTTGGGACCAACCCGTTCAAACAGTACCAGATGACTTCCGCCCAGCTGTGCTCTATCCAGACCGATATCGTTTGAGCCGATACCAGCGGACAGTGATCTGATGTAGAGCAATTCGGAATCGAACTTATCGATTTTCATAAACATCTCACCGGTGGCATCATTCCAATAGGAATCCATGAAACCTTTAAATTGCTTCATCCCTTTTGTTTTTTCCTGGATGGAGGGAAGGTCAGCGCCGTAGAGTGAGACGGCAAAAAGTGGCAAGACGAACCATAAGCTTATTTTTCTGTTATGCATGATTAACCCCTTTTCATTTGAAGATTTGAAAGAACAATATACAAAAGTGAGCTATGATTCCCACGCCGGGCAAGCGAGATTTTTGTAATCGCACCAGTCGCAGTGGTATCCGCTACAGGGCGCAAATCGTCTGGCACGGATGCCCCTGGCTACACCGGTAATCTTTTCCCGTATGGAATCGAGATCCGTTTCCGTGAAAGTGTGGCTATGCTCAGGCTGTTCCTTATCGCGGAGAAAGTAGAGTGTTGCCGTTTCCGGGATGCCTGCCAGCTTTTCATCTTCAGTCTGCTGGAGATAAAGGCTGTAAATACCGAGCTGGACAGAGTTCTTGGCTGGTGTGGATCGCTTGCTGGTTTTATAGTCGACCACCTTGTTCCCGTTTGAGGAATTGTCTATACGATCGATCATGCCAACGATACGGATGCCATCAAGGTCGAAGGAAAATTTTAATTCCGTATCCAGAACATCTGGAGGTTCCTGTTTGGTATTATGGGCATATCGTTTCAGCATTTCCACCGCTTGTTCCTTCAGCTTTTCTTCACGTTGCATGTAAGTAAATTCCCCACTCTTCCACTCTTCATCGAGAATCTGAAGAATTTGATCTTCGGTTATATCTCCTTCGGAACCGTGGAAGCGTTCCAGCACCTTATGAATAATATTCCCAAATGTGAGCTGTGGTCGGCTGGCTGATTCGGGGATCTTGTCTATCCGTTTAAACCTGTATTTCAGGGGACACTCCAGATAGGTTTCAACTGCACTTGCGGAGAGTGACAGGGCTTCTCCTGGAGACGGGACAAAGCCGTCACAGAGTTCATTTTGCAACTCTTTTTCCCACGGTTTGTTACCCCACTCTATAGTTTCACCAGCTTGAAGCTTGTGGAGGGCATCCAGTGCCTTGATCATCTTTTCAGCGTTGGTGTAGTCATTTTGAGCCACTGCTCGCTGGAGCCTGTCCTGGTACTTCTTTTTCAGGTCTAACGTCATTTAGGCTTTGTCCTTTGTCACTGCAATTTCCGAATTGATTTCATGAACCAATGATTTGTCCAGCTTTTTAACAAACAGTGAGGTTGCTTTTGACGGTGCCAGTAGAAAGAGTTTTTCTTGAGCTCGGGTGACAGCAACATACATGAGACGGCGTTCTTCCTGGAGGTGGTGATCCCGGTCAGAAAGGGTGCTGTGTTTAGCATATTGGATCCACTCATCGGGCGGGCGGCTCACCATTGCTTCCCGCCTGAAAGAGAGAGGAAAACTCCCGGACCGGTTGAATGGGACGAATACAACTGGGAATTCTCCCCCCTTCACACCGTGGATGGTTTGAACGGTAACCGCATTACTGTTTACTGGGGAGGGCAAGTGGGCCGGCCGGTTGCTGGCCGTCATCATGGATTCCAGATAAAGATTAAAACGGTGCAATCCCCGCTCGTTTTCTCTGTCACGGCTGAACTCCTGAGCTTTTTTCAAAAGATTCCCAATGTTGATGAGAGCCAGTTGATCTTCATAGTGGTATCTTTTAGCCAAAGGCCGCAACAGTGCTGTCCTTTCGCAAATCTCCCAAAGCATCTCACCGGCATTCTTTTTCTTGGAAAGTTTCTTCAATTCTTCAACTTGCGTGAAAAGTGCTCTTGCCTCTGGCGGAAGAGTTCCGTTGAGAGAAGGTAGAAGTTGGATTCTGGGCGTTAGATCCCGAGTGTCGAAACGGCTAAAGAGTTCATAGGCGGTTTCATTATTGGACGCTTCACGAACGAGCCGATAAAGAGCCGTCTCTTTGTGCTTGCCTTCACCAACCACCTGGCACCACGCCACAAGTGTTTTGATTTCAGGAATCTCGAAGAAATGCCGGAAATCAGCCTGAGTCGGAATGTTGGCGCCCAGGAAACTGTCAGCCAGAGATTTGGCCTGATTGCGTGTTCTGGAAAGGACAGCAATATCTTCAAAAGAGAATCCCTCAGAGAGCAGCTCATAAATCTGGTCAATGATGATTATCGGCTGCTCTATTTTGGTTGTCCAGATGAGTGTGGGACGGGGCCCCTTTCGCTCGCCTTCAGCCTTGAGAAGCTTTGCCTGCCGATCGTCATTGTGTTTAATGATATCATTGGCCACATCAAGGATCTGCTGGTGAGAGCGAAAGTTTGTTTCCAGCGGCGTGGCAAGAAAATCTTTTTGTGAGCCATAACTGTCCTCAAATGCTTTAATGTTGTAAGCGGAGGCGCCGCGGAAGCTGTAGATCACCTGATCATCATCGCCTACTACAGTAACACTCTGCCTTTTGTGGGCCAAGAGACCAACGATTTTGTTCAGGGCAAAGTTGTTATCCTGGAATTCATCCACGATAATGTGGCGGAAGCGGTCCCTGCACGCTTTCAGAGCTATTTCATCAGATTGCAACAGCTCATGCGCCTGGAGGATCATATCACCGTAATCCACAGTATCAAGATCCTTTTTCATCGCCTGGTAGAGACCATAGATTCGTCTCAAATCACGGATCTGTGCCAGCACCTCTGTGTCAGTTTCATTTTGAGGATCGGGCATGCCCGCCGGGTCCAGCAGTTCGTCCCGGCACCGGCTGAAGAAAGGGAGGAAGCTCTTCACCACCGCTTTTTCAGGCTCCAGGGCAAATTCCGTCGACTCGAATGGGCCCAGATCGTCAAACGTATCCAAAAGCATGTAGATCGCTTCACTCTCGTCCAGCAAGCGAGGCGTTGGAGAAACATTGCCGAACTCTTTAACGGTCTGGTAGCAAACGCTGTGGAAGGTTCCCACTGTCATCTTTTCGGCTGGCTGCCCAACTTCAGAAACTACCTTCTCCTTCAGTTCTCGCGCCGCCCGTTCCGTGTAAGTAATCATGAGAATATGAAATGGATCGATACTTTTATTCTCGATGAGATGCACTATGCGCTTCACAAGAGTGAAGGTCTTGCCAGTGCCTGCACCGGCCATGATCATGAGAGGAGAAGGAGAATGTTCTATGGCCTGACGCTGCTGGAAGGTTGGATGATTACTCACGTCAAAAGTTACAGACACAGTCCCGTAGAAGGAATGTCAATAATGAATTTTCAGATTGATATTCAGCAGGTTGAGAGATAATTTCCCAGCAGGGGATTTATTCTTGCCTCGGTATACTTTAAATATAAATGGTCGGGACCGGAAGGTGTCGGTGGATGAAGATACTCCCTTGCTCTGGGTTCTTCGCGATGAGCTTGGTCTGACCGGAACGAAGTTTGGATGTGGACGGGGACTGTGCGGTTCGTGTACGGTTCATATGAATGGTGAACCCACCCGCTCATGCATGACCAGTGTCGAATATGTTGAAGGAAACGATATCACCACCATCGAAGGCCTTTCGCAAGATGTAACTCATATCGTTCAGAAAGCGTGGATTGCGGAAGAAGTTCCTCAGTGTGGCTATTGTCAATCCGGACAAGTCATGACCGCCGCCGCATTACTTGAACGTAACCCCAACCCTTCCGATCAGGATATTGATATGGGGATGAAAATGAATCTTTGCCGTTGTGGAACTTATCAGCGAATCAAGAAAGCTATACACCGGGCTGCAGATGAGATGAAATGAGCAACTCAGTATCCAGAAGAGATTTTCTCAAAGTGACATCATCAGCAGGTGCCGGACTGATGATGAGTGTTTACCTTCCTGGAAAACCCCGTTTCAAATCTGCAGCCTCGGACAGTTTTGAACCTAACGTCTGGATCAAAATTTCACCGGATAATAAGGTTATCATCACCCTAGCGAAGTCAGAGATGGGCCAGGGAGTCAAGACAGCTTTGCCCATGATTGTGGCTGACGAATTAGATGCAGACTGGCAAAATGTAGAAGTGGTTCAGGCTGATGCCCACCCTGATAAATACGGCGGTATGATGACGGTTGGAAGCAGAAGTGTAAGAGGCGGTGCCTGGATGCGACTACGGGAAACAGGGGCCACTGCCCGTGAGATGCTTGTCTCCGCTGCCGCAAAACGATGGGGGGTTGACTCGGCATCCTGCCGGACAGAAAACAGCTCTGTTTATCACGATGCATCGAACAGGACTCTGACATACGGCAATCTCATATCAGATGCATCAGGGCAAAAAGTCCCCAAGAAACCACAGCTGAAAGACCCTTCCCAGTTTAAGTACATTGGCAAATCCATACCTCAGATAGATACACCGGACAAGGTAAGCGGGAAAACTGTTTTTGGACTGGATGTGCGGCTCCCAGACATGCTTTATGCAACCGTCGTTCATCCGCCGGTTTTCGGCGCTTCCGTAAAGAGTTTTGATGATCGGGAAGCAATAAAAGTCGCCGGTGTAAAGAAAGTGTTTCAGGTCTCTCTGGGTGTGGCGGTGGTGGCCAAAAGTACATGGGCCGCCTTCAAGGGTGCCAGGGCACTCCAGATCAAATGGGACAACGGTAATTTTTCCATGGATACAAAGGACATTTCAAAAAGCTTCCGGGACTTGGCCAAAAAAAGGGGTGTAGTAGCCCGAAATGACGGGAATACAGAAAAGGCCATGAAGAAAGTTGACAGACATCTGGAAGCGGTCTATGAGGTACCCTATCTGGCTCACGCCACTATGGAGCCCATGAACTGCACGGCCCATGTAAAGCAGGGTCGCTGCGAACTATGGGTTCCCACACAGAATCCCCAGGGATCCCAGCGGACGGCCGCCCAGCTCACTGGTTTTTCCAATGATCAGGTCACAGTTCACGTGACCCAGTTGGGGTGCGGCTTTGGCCGGAGAAGCAGAACAGATTTTATCCAGGATGCCGTTGAAACAGCCATGAAGGTCGACGCTCCTGTGCAGGTCGTCTGGACAAGAGAAGAGGATATGCAGCACGATTACTACCGGCCTGCCACTTACAATATTTTAGAAGCAGGACTCGATAAAGCGGGTGAACCTGTAGCTTGGAATCACCGTGTGGTGGCACCACCCATCGGCAGAAGGGGAGGCCCCAACAGCTTGGATCGTTCTTCTGTTAACGGTGCATCCAACCTGCCCTACGATATCTCCAATATCTTTGTGGACTATTGCAGATCCGATATTCCCGTTCCCGTTGGTCACTGGCGCTCGGTAGGTCCTTCACAGAATACGTTTATTACGGAAAGTTTTATCGATGAAGTCGCCTTTGCTGCTGGAAAAGATCCGTTTGAATACAGAAGAAAACTGCTGAAAAACCAGCCAAGACTCCGAAATGTTCTGGAACTGGCCGCTGAAAAATCTAGTTGGGGGGGGAAACTTCCCAAAGGCCTCGCAAGGGGAATAGCCATAGTGGAAGATAAGGGAAGCATTTGTGCACAGGTTGCAGAAATCTCTATTGAAAAGAGTCAAGTGAAAGTTCACCGTGTCACCTGTGCTCTTGATTGTGGTCAGGTAATTCATCCTGGAATTGTAAAATCACAAACTGTCGGCTCTGTGGTGTATGGACTGTCCGCTGCCCTCTATGGCGAGATCACCATCAAAAAGGGGAAGGTAACCCAGAACAATTTTGACGACTATCCTCTCCTTGGTATTCATGAAATGCCTAAGGTAGATGTTCACCTGGTAGACAGCAATGAAGAGCCAGGTGGGGCAGGTGAGCCGGCCGTACCACCTGCAGCTCCCGCTGTTACAAATGCAATCTTCGCTCTCACTGGACAAAGGATACGGAGTCTGCCAGTTTCCCTTAACGGGATGAGAACTATGTAGTCCAGAAAAACCTCTTTTTCCTTGGAAGAGGTGGCTTTAGGCAGTCCTTTTTGCTTTATTGTAAACCTGATCCTAATTACAACTGTTCTTACTATCCGTTGGAAATGGGTGAAATTTCTTTTTAACCTTTTACCTTATTGCTCCATCAAAGGAGCAAATGATAGATGAAGGACGGCGACCTTGTAATACGGTTTCAAAATGGAGAAGAACAGGCATTTGATGAGCTGGTTAGAAAACATTACCCTACAACACTCAACTTACTCGTCCGCCTTGCCGGGAACAGAATGGACGCCGATGACCTTTGCCAGGAGACGTTTATTCGCGCCTACCGCAGTCTCAGGAAATTCAAGGCTAAATCGCAGTTTTCAACATGGCTTTACCGAATCGCTGTTAATGTGGCCAACACTCACCACAGAAAGGAAAAAACGAGGCAGTTTCTCTCATTTGGCCACGACCCGGAAGCCATTGCTGCTGCTGATCCTATTGAACCCCGTAAATTGGATCCGGAGATGTGGGATGCTATTAACAGCTTGCCACAGAAACAAAAAATGGTATTAACATTGAGAATATTTCAGGAACTTCCCTTTAAAGTGGTTGCCAGCATTTTGAATATGAGTGAAAACAGTGCAAAGGTGAATTATCACCACGCCATTGAGCGACTTAAGGAAAGATTAGGAGAAAAAGAGTAATGTCGATCGAGAGACGGATCAATTCCCTGAAGGGTCGTTCTCATGAATCGGGTGATGCCGAATCTTTCCTAACTAATCTGAAAGGTGAGATAATTCAACGGGACCGCCGCCGGCAGAACATTATAAATTCTGTTTCCGGTCTGATCGTGGCACTGGCTATGGGGGTAGGAATATATATCAACAATCCCACTGTCGATTCAACCTTTGCCACAGTAGATGTGTCTGAGATAATTATTGATCTGAGTGACCAGCCGGACTCAATCACCGTTTTTGATGATGAAGAATTCATTGTAGCATCAATGGATTATCTCATTGGTGGTACAGAATTGATAAGTACCGGTTGGTCAATTATTGAAGATCTTTCACTGTATAATTACCTGGAAACAGGAGCAAAGATATCTCAGGAGGAACGGTCATGAAAAGAACCATAATAGCATTTATAACCCTCAGTTGTTTGCTGACAGCCCAGCCCCGACCTGGAAGTCCTCCTCCCATGACACCTCTCCAGGATCATCGTCGCGGGAATCGGCTGGAAATGATGAAAATGTGGCAGCTTACGGAAAGGTTGGCGCTGACTGAAGAACAGGCCAGTAAATTTTTTCCGAGGTACAATGCCCTAGAGAAGGAGCTTAGAGAACTTGGTACGGAGCAGCGGGAGCTACTTGGTGAAATGAGAAAAATGATGGGTGAGGACAAGGAGGTCACTGATAAGGATCTGAAAAGAATTACCAAAAAGGTGTCCGAACTGGAGCAGCAGAAAATTGATAGAAAACAGGATTTTTTTGAAGACCTGGATGACTTTCTTTCCCCAGGCCAGCGTGCCAAGTACTACGGTTTTGAACTGTGGTTTAAGGATGAACTCCGCCGGGGATTGCGAGAAAGGGGGAAAATGGGGCCGCCTAAAAAACCTGGTGACTGGAAAAAAGATATGAAGCGACAAAAGAAGTGGAATGAGCCTCGCCGCTGGTAAGAGTTGAATAGATTAATACAATCTTTATTTTAGAGGGAGAAAAACGGAACGAGATGTTCCAAAACTCAGAAATTGAAGATGGCCCTAGAATATTTACTGCTTTTAACAGCAATACATTAAATTTCACAGTAGTAAAAGAGAGATAATGGTTTACCTTATAAACTCGAGAATATGAAAAGGAAATCAAGTGCGTAGGATAACTATCATAGTAACATTTCTCTGTTTTACAGTTTTATCAGCTCAGCCCCATGGTCGACGAGGTATGCAGCGCCAGCAGATGAAGGATGCACCTAAAATAGGCGTCGTTTATGGAACAGTTGTGGATTCCGCATCGGGTCTTCCGGTCCCTTATGCGTCCGTTTATGTCATCAGTCAGCGGGGCGGAACCATTGTTACAGGCGGCATTACCAAAGAGACAGGTGAATTTCACATCACAGAAATTCCGTTGGGGCGGTATATGATTGTTGTGGAATATATTGGTTACGGCAAAAAAGAGCTGGGTCCCCTCACCTTTTTACCCTTTGGGGATAACAAGACCACTCACGACCTGGAGACCATTCCAATGGTTCAGAAAGTTTTGGAGATGGGGGAAGTTCAGGTGATGGGTGAACGCCCCATGTTTATCCAGACTGCCCAGAAGCGGGTCTTTTCTGCGGAAGAAAATACCCTCTCAACAGGAGGATCGGCCATTGATGTTCTGCGCCAGGTTCCCGGTGTAGAAGTGGACATGGATGACAATGTGAGCCTACGGGGGAGTTCCCAGGTGAACCTCATGATTGACGGAAAACCGTCCACCATTGCCGGCGGTGATGTAAAATCGCTTTTGCGGAGCATTCCAGCTGCCAACATTGCCGACGTAGAAGTGATGACCAATCCCGGTGCCAAGTATGATCCGGAAGGGATGGCCGGTATCATTAACATTGTTTTGAAAGAAAACAAGTTTGCCGGTCTGAACGGCAATTTTAATTCCAGTGCTGATTCCAGGGGTGGAAAAAATATTTCCGGACAGGTTAACTGGCGTACCATCACTTTCAATACCTTTGCAAATGTGGGCGTTCGGCAAAGTGTCCGTCAGTTCTCAGGCAACTCTTACCGCATTTTTCAGTTTGATTCCTATAACAATATACTCGACCAAAATAATGAGGGTGACCGAAACGGGGATAACCTGTTTCTGAAAACGGGGTTTGAATATTTCATTGATCCCATGCAATCCGTGGCCTTTTCTGCCACTCTTAACGGCGGTGATGGGATTAATGATAATCTGACTACTACTTCAGAAAGCGGTCTTTTTGATTCTGAATATTACCGAGATACTGACGGTCTCAGTGACAGGGGTGGTTACGATATCAACTTTAATTATGACAAGAAATTCAAGAATCCTAAACAGAAGCTTACTTCATTTGTTCGTTACTCTTCAGGGGGGAGTGACGGCTCCAGTGAATACTGGACAACACCTCA
>Ga0208765_1000045_pt1 | contig 66442 bp, 48 predicted proteins | sample ETNtaG_2_FD_185783 | JGI IMG/M metagenome (GOLD analysis project Ga0208765, IMG submission 185783) | Marine microbial and viral communities from oxygen minimum zone, Eastern Pacific Ocean - ETNP201406SV203 (SPAdes) (version 2) | ecosystem: Environmental > Aquatic > Marine > Oceanic ...
TGCCCGTTCAACTCTCCTCTGGAGATTGGCACAGTTGCGCCATCTTGGACGATGCTAGCCTGCAATGCTGGGGGAGGAATGATCATGGGCAGCTTGGGGATGGGACCAATGCCGATAGCAGCACCCCTGTATCCGTTTCCATCGGGGAAAACGTCCTAGCAGTCTCAACCGGATCCAACCATACATGTGTGGTAACCAATTCCTGGGCTCTGAAATGCTGGGGTGACAACAGCAACGGACAACTGGGAGTTGGGTCGACTTCCCCCTCCAACAGCCCATCAACCGTCACTGTTGGTGGGAATGCCGTGGCAGTGTCCGCTGGAGGCTCACACACCTGCGCCCTACTCGATGGTAACAATGTGAAATGCTGGGGTGACAACAGCAACGGGCAGCTCGGAGATGGTGGGACGAACCAGCAGAACGACGCTTCCACAGTGGGAGTCTCTCTGACTGGAGCGATATCAATCGACTCTGGACATAGCCATACCTGCGCGGTGGATTCCAGCGATTCCCTCTACTGCTGGGGAGGCAGTGCAAATGGGCAAGTCGGCGATGGCAGCACTTCCGATCAAATCACACCCCCCATTGAAATCGCACTAGGGCAGAATCTAGGTACTCTGTCAGTCTCATCTGGGTCATCTTACACCTGTGTTATTGGTAGCAACGACTTGGCCAGATGCTGGGGTGGTCATGGTTCGGGGGCCCTTTCCCTCGGAACCTCCCCTTCTGAGTTCACAATCCCCATGTGGAGTTACATCAGCTTGTCGGAGAGGGATTTGAACAACAATAGCAACCTGAACATATTCGAAGTCGGCGTAAGCAATGACGATGATGGCGATGGCTTTTCGAACACTGTCGACAGCGATCCCAACAATCCAACCGTTGCTGCGGACTGCTCATCTGGGTCATACGGCAGGTTCACGTGCAGTCCGGCCACTCCTGGATACTACGTCAGTGGAACCGGTAACACGGTGATGACTCCAGCGAGTCCGGGGAACTACACCAATTCAGTGGGTGCCACATCCCAAGTCCAATGCAATATCGGAAAATTCCAGGAGCTCTCAGGACAGACTTCCTGCGAAGAAGCCAGGCCGGGCTACTACGTCCCAGACATGGGAGCAGCTGCAGGCACTCCATGCCCTGCTGGCCAGTACAACGACCTGTACGGAATGACCGAGGTCACAGCTTGCAGGTGGGCGGACTCAGGGCACAGCGTGCCGGTTCTCACACAAGTGACTTCAGGAGCATCCCACTCGTGTGCTATTCTTGACGATGGATCGGTTAGCTGCTGGGGCGAGAACAGTAACGGGCAGCTGGGTGACGGTTCGAGGACCCCAAGTCTCGAGCCAGCCAAAGCATCCATGCCCCTAGGTAGGAAGGCACTCGGGATTTCAGCCGGCTCATACCACACATGCACTTTGTTGGATGACGGTTCAATCCGGTGCTGGGGGTCGAATAACTTCGGCCAGATTGGCGATGGGACTTCGATCGAAAGGACATCTCCAGTTTCTGTCAATCTGGGAGTTGGGAAGAGCGCTCTCGCGGTTTCATCTGGAGAGTCGCATACCTGTGCGGTTCTGAATGATGGTACTATGAAATGCTGGGGTTTGAACAGCAACGGGCAGTTAGGGGACGGGACGAGCACGGATAGACTAAGTCCGGAAAATGTCCTGATGGGTGACGAAGATGCCCTGATGGTCTCAACTGGTTCCTATCACACCTGTGCGATAATGGGAGATAGGTCGGTAATGTGCTGGGGAGACAACTGGAACGGACAGCTCGGCGATGGGACAAACACAGATAGGTTATCTCCAGTCGAAATCACCGTACCAAGCAACAGTAGTGCCGTTTCTCTGGATGCCGGGGCCTTGCACACCTGTCTGGGGATGAACGACGGCTCCATGTTCTGCTGGGGATACAACGCCTACGGACAACTGGGCAACGGCGGATTCGGAAACTCAAACTACCCAATGACGACCCCTCTAAGCGCCAACCAACTACTTACAAACGTCAAAGTAGGACTTTTCCACAGCTGTGCACTATTCGATTCGGGACAGGTGGCTTGCTGGGGCGATAACAGCAACGGGCAGCTGGGGGATGGAACTCAGAGCGGTAGTGCGATTCCGGGAATTGTAAGCCTAAGTACAAACGCAACATCAATCACAGTTGGGCAAAGGCATTCCTGCGCAATCCTTGACGACGCGAGTCTGCAATGTTGGGGTGCGAACGAATTCGGTCAACTCGGGGACGGATCGAGTTCGGATCGAAACAACCCAACAGCAGTTGACCTCGGACATGGCTCCAAAGAGCAGCTCCCTTGCTCACTTGGCACATTCCAGCCAAACTCATCGCAGACCACGTGCATCCTCGCCAGCAGGGGTTTCATGGTCCCACAAATAGGACAAACAAGCCAGATTGGATGTGTAGCTGGCTACTACTCCAGTCTGAAAGGGCAGTCGGCATGTACTCCCGCCTCACTTGGTTTCTACGTATCAGAAGCTGAATCAACATCCCAGACCCCGTGCCCGAGTGGACAATCGACATTGGATGAGGCCTCCACCTTCTTCGACATGTGCTTCGCTGACTTCGACGGGGACGGTATACCTGACCAATTCGACATTGACGCAGACAATGACGGAGTCCTGAACAACGATGACTACGACTGGTTAGATCCAGATGTCTCCGCAGACTCGGATGGAGACAGGATCCCTGACAGTATTGACATAGATGACGACAACGACGGAGTCAATGACACGGAAGATCCATTTCCTTTAGATCAAGGGGAGTGGGAGGATAAGGACAACGACGGAATCGGGGACAACGCCGACCAAGATGACGATGGAGATGGAAGGAGAGACATCTTCGACGTATTTCCAAATGACGGGAACGAGTGGTCGGATGCCGATGGCGATGGCCTTGGAGACAATCAGGACCCAGACGACGACAACGACGGACGGTGCGATGACACTTCTTATTGGAGGCCAGGAGAGATTCCCCCTAATCACGGCCCGGATTTAGACGAGACACCAGGACCCGACTGCTATGCCTCCGCCAACGGCGATGCGTTCCCATTCGATGGGAATGAGACAGATGACACTGATGGGGACAGCATAGGCAACAACGTAGACACAGATTGCGATGGCGATGGGTGGACGAATCCAGTACCCTGCACCCAGAACCAAGGGACGGGTGAGAACGGCACGGACGCTTTTCCACTAGATGATTGGAGGTGGTCCGACTCGGACGGCGATGGGCATGCCGACCAGGGACCGAATGCAGATGTATTTCCCGAAGACCCCACGGAGCATCTGGATACCGATGGCGATAGCGTTGGGAACAATGCCGACCAGTGCGAATACGAGCCTGGGCTAAACCCCAGCAATCCGGACTTCATGTCACTAATTAGGCTGCCAGGAAACAAGCTCGGGTGTCCGATAGAGACCCTACCGGGAGATGAGATTGTGATTGAGGAAATAGAAACGGAAGGACCTAGTTTCGAAGATGGGGGGGCTCCTGACTTTGATGGCGACGATATCCCAGACTTGCTAGACCCAGATGACGACAACGACGGAATCCCAGATTCGGAGGACGGTATTCTTGGTGATGAGAAGTGGTCAAAGGACCCATTCAGGCCCTTCACCTCTGAGAATTGGAGCATTATCGTAATTTCGATTTCATTTATCGGATTTATGGGATACAGGGCAATGGGGTGGAAGAACAGGGGTATCTCCAACCTCCGCTCCAATAAGATAAGGATTCAATGATGGTGCAGGGGGCAGGATTCGAACCTGCGAAGCACTACGCACAGCGACCTGAACGCTGCCCCTTTGACCACTCGGGTACCCCTGCTGGGAAGAATCGTTCTAACGGTCGAACTTCAATGCAGCGCAATCCGAAAGTAGTTGGTGCAGGGGGCAGGATTTGAACCTGCGAAGCACTACGCACTGGGACCTAAACCCAGCCCCTTTGACCACTCGGGTACCCCTGCTATGTCTCGTCCGAATAATTACCCACCAAGAAGTCAACGCATCGGTGTCAATGGCCCCCATAGGGTCATAACAGGGTCTACACGCCCCGCAGATGGCAAAAATGGCTCGAATAGGGGTTCTCGGACTTGGCAATTGGGGCACAGCCCTAGCACTAGTGTGGTGCAAGGATGGTCACAATGTCATGGGATGGACCATCGAGCAAGAAGTCTACGAGTCGATGATGACTACTCATGAGAACGAGAAGTACCTTCCAGGATACAAGATCCCAGAGTTGGACTGCACGATGGAGATCTCCGATGTGACTGAGAGTTGCGAGATACTGGTCCTAGCACTGCCCAGTTCAGTGATTCTGGAAGTAGTAGACATATTGATTCCGAGTCTCAGACCATCCCACCTACTCGTGGATCTGGCCAAAGGGCTTTCTCCATCGGATGAGGGTGGTTCTGGGATGATCTCAGATGCCATAGAGAGGAGGCTTTCCGAAGCGGGAATGACCAATCAGGTCGTGGTGATGACTGGTCCTACTATCGCTCCCGAGGTCGCAAGGGGAGTGATAACCAACGCTCTAGTTGCATGCCATGACATCGGGGTAGCAGAGAGAGTTTCCCAACGGCTCTCGACTGACTCCCTCATCCTCACGCCGGCTAAGGACCCGGTTGGGGCCGAGTTATGGGGTGCGTACAAGAACTGCGTGGCACTAGCATGCGGCCTCGTTGACGGCCTAAAGGACACCATCGGCGGTGACAACCTCAAAGCAGCTCTGGTCCTATCCGGATACAGCGAGGGAATAGAGCTCCTGGAGAAGATGGGGGCTGACCCAAATACGGCCTTCGGACCCGCGGGAATAGGGGATCTGTATGTGACGGCTACAAGCCCGAGAAGCAGAAACAGAACACTAGGTGAGAAACTTGGGTCGGGATTGAGCCTAGAGGAGTCACTCGAAGAGATGCACATGGTGGCAGAAGGAGTAAGGGCAACGAGGATGTTCCTAAACAGATCAGAGAGAATGGGGCACCCTACTCCGTTCCTGAGCACCTTGGGTAACCTATTGGATGGGGAAATCGAGGTCGAAGACGCAGTCAGGAGAATGGCTGGAGCATACGAAGTGAAGTGAAGTCGAGTCCAGAACAGTTACTCAATTTGCTTCATTATTTCCAAAGTAGTACGAATCCAGTCCGCGGCATAGTCATCATAGTCTAGGTCACAATCAATCCTATCATTCACCCTGCTTCCGCCCTTCTCCTCGAGGATTGTGTCCCATTCCTTACCTGATTCGCAATAGAACTCAAATGCAGTATCGCCCAACGCGAGGACAGCATAGTTCACCCCCTCCATGCTATCCTCCTCGGACTCCTGCACAGAGTCGTACAGATCTTGGGCATTTACGGGCTGCTCCCCTTCTCCCCATGTGCTGCAGATGACAATCAACCTCTTTGCGCGGGATAGCATTTCCATGGAAATGTCCTCCATATCCATCACAGTTGGAATTAGGTCGTAAGTTCCTGCCAGGTGCCCTGCATCTTCAGCTAGCTCCTCGGCATTTCCAGTCTCGGTCCCGAAGATAAGGAGTAAGTTTCTACCACCCATTGCCATCTTCCCTACTGTTTACCAACACAGAACTAGAGCACGGCTAACTTTCCTTGTTTACAAACTTTGGAGGTTAATTACTTGCCCTTTAGAATTGGATTTGCCCATAATACAAGCATCTGGATATATTGTTGGGGCAGTCTTGATTTCCTGTGCCCCTATCCCGGGTACATGGCCGTAGCCGACTTGACAGAATTCGAATCGAGACTCCTGAAGTGGATTTCTGCATCTGACTTCGTTGAGGTCGCATGGTCTACGAAAAGGGCTGCTGAAGCATTCAAGGTCGAGGAGAAGGAAGTCTACGAGGCCTTGGCCTCTTTGACACTGAAGGCAAGAGATCACATCCAGATCTTCTACGACGGTGGGGCTATCAGAATAGTAGCTGACTACTAAGTTCTCATTCCAATGGTTTCTCTACGTTAATTCTTGAAGGTAATAACACTCCAGACCAGGTAGGCTTAGTGTTATCAGAATCGTCCGTAAAGAATGAGCGGAGGTAGATTGACATCAGATCAATCAACATCACTACTAGGAAGATGATGAGTAGGTAAGCTCCAACCTCGTCATATTGAAGGAACTTAAGGTAGAGATTGATGTAATATCCAATCCCACCAGCACCAACAATTCCTATCACAGTGCCAGATCTAACATTGTATTCGAACATGAAGATTGCCTGAGCGATCAGATGATTTGCGGTTTCTGGTATTATCACTCCTAACGAAATCTCTGCCTTGGTTAGACCCATTGCGTTGGCGGCCTCTAGTGGGGCGTTGTTCATCCCCTCTATTGCCTCGTACTGCATCTTTCCTAGGTATCCGACGGTGTAAATCGTCATAGCCATGATTCCCGCTATTGGGCCTAGTCCCACGAGAATCACGAAGATAATTGCCCAAATAATACTGGGGAGGCTCCTACAGGCAGAAACGATAGTTCTTGAGGGGTAAGTGACGTACTGCGGGAATAGATTTCTTGAACTCAAGAGGCCCATGGGCAATGAGAGTATCATACCGAAAAAAGTTGCAAGGATTGCTATCTTTATGGTTTCAATCATCCCAATCCAAGCTGTTGAGCATGTAAACTGTAGGAACCTGTTTTCTTCACAAATTGGATAAGACTGAGGCTCGATAACACTCCAACCATTCCAATCCCATACCAGACCCGAAGTGAGCTTGAGAGCAATCCAGAAACCAACTAATAGGACTGAAACTGAGACTAGTAATTCCCTAAGTTCGCGATCAATTTCTGGCAATACTACACCTCCATTATCGAGGTATCAGTTATGAATGGGTTCAGTCTTCCATCATCAATCACCAGAAGTCGGTCAGAAATCTCCCTTGCTCTGGAAACATCATGCTCGACCAATATCATTGCAACGTCACTTGATCTCACATAGTTCAGTACCGAATTTACCACCCTCTCGGAGGTTTCTTCGTCCAATTCACTGAGGAACTCGTCGGCTAGAATTAGTTGTGGACGCTGTGCCAGAGTCCTAGCTGTAGCCACTCTCCTCTGTTGGCCACCTGATAGTCGTTTGATTGGTTCATTCTTCTTTTCTATCAAACCCATTGCCTCAATAGCACTGTATGCATGTTCTCGCGATGTTGCCCTAGAATTCCCAGCCCTCGATCCCAGCATCACATTGGACCAGACACTCGAGTGTCTTACTAGACCTAGCTTCTGGGGGATATAACCAATCGATCCTCTCTCTGGTCTCTGTGGAATGGTTGCACCGCAAACTTGCACTGTTCCGGATACTGGTTTAAGCAAACCAGCGATTGTTTTCAGAAGAGACGTCTTGCCGATTCCAGAGGGGCCGGTGATTGCCAATACCTCACCGGGTTTGACCTGAAGATTCTCGATGAATAACAAAGTGGAATTGTGGAATCCAACTTCCAGATTTCTAATCTCAACCACCGTTGGCACATACTTCCGGGTATGGTATCTCTTTTGAGATTTAGGCAACCCTAAATTTATCATCAGGACTCCATCCAAGCAATATCATGAGTTCGACGGTTGGCAGACTTAGAGAAGCATTGCAAGGAAGGGGTATTCCAATTGCAATAGTTGGGCTGATGTTGTCAGCTGCAGTATTATGGGCATTATTCACCGTTAACTACGATGATTGCGGTGATGAAGAAGACTGCATCAGAATAGCGTACGAGGTGAAGGATACGTACCTGTTTTGGGATGCTAATCCTCAAGAAATGGCTGACAAACTAAGTGATCTAACTGGAATGAAAGTTGTAGTCTACCCGGTGGCTGATGAGGTAGCTGCGATAGAAGCAGTTGCTAAGGGAAATGCGGAAATCGCCATGGTTGATGGTGCGGCCGGCTGGTTGGGATTCCAGGTGTATGACCTTGACGTAGTCGTTGTCGAGAAGAAGCCGGATGGTAGAGTCTACTACAACGCTGCGGCATGGATAAAGGCCGACTCCGATATTGCTGCCGCATACCTAGACGATGATCCAGAGACTGATCCATTCGCATTAATGGAAGGAAAGAAGTCATGTCACACCGGTTGGCTGAAGAGCGCGGGAATGCTGATTCCAATGGGTTACCTCATCGGGAATGGGTACGCTGAGGTGATTGGCGATCCTGAGGATATCGAGTCATTGAGGGCCACAGTGACGAACTTCTTCCACGAGGATTCAGAAATCTCCGAAGGAGGGACTCCGTACTCTGGCTACAAGGGAGCCCTGAAGTGCATGATGACCGGGCATGGAGATATAGCTCTAGTGAAGGACACTGCCTACCACCTATATTGCGATGAAAACGAAGATGGTGTGCCCGATGGTCCTGACTGGTGTCTAGATCGTGATGAGATTGTCATGCTCCCTTCATTCGGTCAGGCTCCAAGCCATCCAGTCATGTATGATCCAGCTAGAATGGATGATGAGACGATGCTGCTGATTCAAGATGCATTCCTAGCTCTTGACGATGATAGCGAGGGACGAGAAATTCTGAACGACGTTCTAAACACGGCTGGAATGGTTGCAAGCACCGGGGAAGAGCATCTTGGCACTTATTCAGACGCAGTTTCAAATGTTCCAGGCATCTTGGCCTATCTAGAATAGTAGGGACTAGAGATGAAAACTTGGGCAATTATCTCGCTGCTAGTTGTCACTTCTTCATTTGCTGGATGCTTCGGCGAAGAAGACGGATACGTGTGGCCAGAGCGTGAGATTTGGGGTTGCTCTATTCAAGAGAGTTACAATTTGTCCTGTAACGAGTACTTCGATGGACTTTCCAGCCCTATATCCTCAATTAAACATCCGGCAGGAGGTGAAATTTGGATTGTTGAGTTATCTGGTAAGATTTCATCTTGGGATGGAAGTGAGATTGCTGAAATCGGAGATTTGGGTTCTGAGATTAGCACTTGTCACTATGAACAAGGCTTACTCGGTTTGGCATTTGATGAAGATTTTGCAAATTCGAGAAAGATCCTTCTTTCATATGTTGAAAACGGAGATTGCGATGGTCCCAACGAATCGAATCTTATTCTTGCTTCTGGCATCATTGGAGGTGATGGGAAATTGAGCTTGGCATCAATAGAGGTTATAATGACAATAGAGCAACCTCATCGAAACCATAATGGCGGACATATTCTGTACATAGGGGAGAGTCAATTCCTCTGGGGATTAGGAGATGGTGGAGGTGGTTTGGATCCGGGAGAGAACGGTCAGGATCCGGGGACTCGCCTCGGGTCGATTCTCCTATTCTCATTCATTGATGGAGTCATTAGTCCGGTAATTGAGGACTCATTTGGAGACCCTTACGTTCTTCATCATGGGTTGCGCAATCCCTGGAGGTTTGATGTTGATAATCAGAATAGACTCTGGATAGCTGATGTTGGTCAGAACTGCTGGGAAGAAGTGAATCTGGTTGCCATCGAAGAAAGTTCTAATTTTGGTTGGTCTGATAGAGAAGGCATGCATAGATTTCACGAAAATGGATATACGAATGAAGATGGGACGTGTAATGTTGATGAAGACGAGCCTCCTGTTCCTGAGGAAATAACAGATCCAGTAGTAGTTTATTCCCATGAAGGAGGGAATTGCTCCATCACAGGTGGTTTCTGGATGGATTGGGGGCCGGATGACCTCAGGGGAGGATATCTCTACGGAGACTTCTGCAGCGGATCAATGTGGATTTTGAAAGAGGAAAACGATTCATGGAGTGAGGAATACATTGGTTCCAGCGGAGGGATGATTGTCGGATTTGGAAAGGGCCTGGAAGGAGAGCTTCTAGCCTTCCACTGGACAGGAGAAATTGTCCATATTGGATGATTAGTTTCTCAGACATGGCAACTATGATGTCCTATGGTTTCCGGAAGGCAATAGGGAATGGAATGCTGATGAGGAGTTTTTGGGCCTTTGTAGCGATTCTGATTATGGTTTTCTCCACCTTACATTTCCCTCCTGAAAATCTGCCAAGTAATCAAATTAAGATGGAGCAGTTTGGAGGGGGTGGTTCCCTAGAAGAGCAATGTAGCTCGATCACATTCGAGGATATTTTCCTCTACAATCAAGCAATTTTCGATGTTCGTGTAAATGACGATTGGAAATCAGCCGAGGTTGATGCCAAGGCATGGATAAACTGGTCACTTGCTGATGATATTAGAGAAGACTTGGATGCTTTCCTAGAAGGAATTGTTCCCTCTGGCGGAGATGGCTGGCTTTCCACTGATGAGATAGACGCAATGGTCTCAATTGCTGCTGACTGCCTCGAGTACAGTATCACAAGAATAGGAATCCGAGATGGGTCTCCTCACAGAGGAGGAGTTGGAGTGAGTTGGATGAATACGACATGGGAAGATGATCAAACCAACATTGGACATTTCAATGGAGTTCCCACGAGACACTCACAAATAAGGGACTGCGAAGGATTTAGTCAGGATGGATGCGTTGAGGTTCCAGTTATTCCATCTTCTGAGAGGGATTGTGACATAGGAATCAATGAGTCATTGGGAGCTGATGAGTGCAGAATCGAGCTTTGGCTAAATGCGACAATGGTGATAGATGGGGTCTCTGATCCCAATGACTTCACAGTCGCGTTCAACTCGTCAAACATGAGTAATGCTAGGCTGGACTTCACGTTCCCGGCGATACCTGACTTGAGGATGGATATATGGGAGGAGTGCGAAGGGAGATTTGTGGGTGCTGACGAGGATAACCCGCTCACAGACTCTGCTCCAATCAGAGGAAGTTGCAAAGGTGACGGAACAGCAATTTATGAATTAACGACAAACGATGATGGTAGTCTGACTTACACACTCAACTCAAACTTCTCACGAGAAATGTGGCCATTGGGAGAAGATGTCTTTGCAGACTTCACGACATCCCCAATCCCAACCGACGAGCCTCCGACTTGGACCCAACAAGCACCTTCTGATGGAACGTGGATTCCTATTTTCGAGGAAGGGGCGACCAAGTTTTCTAGTTGGGAAGAAATTGCATCATGGTTTGACGACGAGTCAGGAGTTTCCAACCTAGAGGTTGTCTGTAATTCAGGAGGTAGCGAGGTTTCGCAGAGCATCGATGGGTCGTTGTGGATTAATGTGAATGGAGTTTCAGAAATCACCTGTGAGGCGATTGACGCTTCTGGAGAGTCCACTGGAAATAGAACCTGGAACGTTGGAGTACCGATTACAATTTCCACTTCTGCATTAACCCTTCAAGACCAACACCCTCTGAGAATATCCCATTCTGAAGCATGGACTGAGCACACAATTGTACGTCTAGCAATGACGCAGGATGGCAAGACTAGTGAGATCAAGGAGTTCCACAAAGGAAATTCGACACATCAGGATGTAGTTGTATACTCACAAGGAGTTGTTCCTGGTCCAGTTAAAATCTGGATTGAAGTATTAGTTGGTGAGTTCTCATTCCAACAGATTTTAGATTTGGGAATCGTGAAGGAGAGCGAACCTCCTGCTCTGACCATTGGGTCGGGAATCTTTGATGGAACAATGTGGAGAGTGGCTGGGCAATACAGCGATCCCGATGGTGAGCCAGTAACTTTCACAATCGCAATCGATGGACAAGAAATAGGTCAAATTGTGGTTACTGGAAATGCGTGGGAGAGCGAATGGATTGACCTTAGGGCATTTGCAACATCAGGATTGGTTGAAGTTGAAGTCACCGGTTGTGACCAATCGGGCAAGTGTACGACTACCGCCACAACCATAGATAGTTCATTGATAGTCGAAGAAATTCCAGACCTCCCAGATGATAGTGGGGAGTCGGCTGACAGCATTCCCGCTTCGGGAATTTCCTCATTAGTCATAGCAGTCTCAGTCGCAGTACTATTCAGAAGACGGAGGTGGTGAAATGAGTTTCTCGGGAAGGGTAAATCGTGAGTCACATGAAGGAGGTTTGCTCATTGATTTCGAAGGTAGGCCCCCTCGCTTAGGAGCCAGAATAAGAATTTCTGGAGGAAGAATCGTCGGAAAGGTGGATACAGTGCTGGGACCAGTTGGCTCACCATTGATCCATGTCCATCCCCTTTACGATGGAATAGACGCAAGAGCATCCATCGGTTCGCCGGTTGAGATAGCTCCTCGTGAGAAAACGCGTCAGGGCCGACCTAGGAGGCATTCTAGTGGGAACTCTCGGGACTACAGGAGAGGAGGTCGTGAAGGAAGAAGTTCGGGCGGCAGGGGAGGTCGGAATTTTCGTGACAACAAGGGAGGAGGACGAGGGGGAAGAAGTTCAAATCAGTCAAGAAGAGGTTCAAAGAGTAGTTATAGAGGATCGAACAACTCTGGTCGGAGAACGAAAAACTCTGGTCGGAAGAGGGATTCCAGTAAGGGTGGAAGGGGTAATAGAAGGCGCTAGTCGCGCACCCCAGCATTCTTCATCCGTCCTATTCTGCGTGTTTTGTGGCGAAGAGTGCAGAGATGATTTGGCTGGATGCCATTGAAGCTAATGAAGAAGGAGATCGAACAGCTGCTCTAGCTCTGGCTGAGGAAGTAGTTTCTCTGGACGAAAGTCACGCAGATGCTTGGTTTGCTGTTGCTCAGTGGATGCTACCAGTTGATTCTCGTGGTAAGCAGCAGATGCCTGACATGATTCAAGCTTCCAAATCTATGGCAGCAATCAGGAAAGTGGTCGAGTTGGATCCTCAGAACGAGCATGCATGGAAGATTGGCGGGGAAATCATGATTGGTCACTTGGGAATGCTTGAACATGGCCTTGAATGGTGGGAGGATAGGAAAGATGTTGCCCCCAGTGACGTCCTTCCATATTTCGAGCAGGTTTCCATTCTTATCAGACTTGGATATTTCGAGGAAGCTGGGGAGTACCTAGATATCCTGGACAAGATGATTGAATCCCAACCTAGCAGGTCTCTGGAATCAAGGGTGATGAGACTCAGAGGAATATTCCAGGAGCAGTGGGCGATGGAGGAGGAACTGAGTTTCGAGCCACAGAACGTCAAGGACGAATCATGGGGGCTAATCGACAGAATGAGGAAGAAGAAGCCTCTAACGGAGACTTACTTCCTTCTCATGTTCGTGATGCCAATCGTTTTCTTGCTTGGCTCACTGGCTATGATGCTGCTTGGAGAGGTGCCGTACGGAACTCCAATTGTAATGCTGCTAATCATAGCGATGTATTTTGGAATTTCCCGTCTTTCCAGGAAGTTGTTACTCAAACTGAACCGTCCAGAGTCATTCCTGAACAGGGCTATTGACATTGAGAGTTCGAGTGGGAAGGTATGCGTCCCGGACGAGATAAGAGGATCGAAGCTATACTCTTACGTAATCGGCAGAAGGACGCCGGCATACCAAGAAAGACTTGGTATGATTGAGGAATCTAGTGAGCCACTCCCTAGGAAGTGGAGTCTTAACGTCCCCGAACTCTGATCAACCGCCGCCGCCCTGCTTCGAATCCCACTGGGCATAGTATTGGGTAGCATACTGTCTAGCCATCTGCTCCTCGTATCCTTGGGCCACTAGTTGCTGGACGTAAGCCTCGACTCGATCCATTGACTCGACGCCACCGAATGACTCAACTGAGTCCTGCATATCTGCAGCGCCTCCGCCCCTCCTCATGAACAGCATAGTCACTGCCAGAACCGCAATCAGCAGCAGTGCTCCAATTCCGGCAAAGATCAGTGTCGATGAGTCTCCACTGCCCTCCTCGTTCCCGCCCGTTTCTTCGTCCAATCTTGGGACAGTGTACAATTGAATCTGATCGTCGATAACATACGATCCCTCTGTGACTCTGATGTGGATGATTCCCGCATTTCCATCTAACTCGAGATAGAGGTGAGAGATGTTCAGGGACAGTAAATACTGGTCTCCGTCGCATAGTCCATCCTGCCAGTCGAACCGGCCCAGTGCCTTCTGTGCAGTCTTGATTCCCTCACTCTTGTCGAATATCGAAGTGTCATCGAGTGATGCTTCGACCTTCACATCGCAGTCTGCACTGGTATCGCTGTCTACAACGGTACCTGTGATGTTGACGATGTCAGACTCCAATGCTGAAAAGGAGTCGCCGTCCGCAGTGGAGATGCTATCGAATTCTACATCTGGTGCAGCGTCTCCGAACATCTCTCCGACTACCTCGAAGAAGACTCTGGTTGGAGCTTCGTTTCGCTGGTCCCTCTGGTCATAGGCTGTCAACTCGACCATGATTGTGTTCTGTCCGGCGGTAATGTTCCTGAAGGTGTAAGCCCATTGGACCTCGCTTCCGGGCAGTTCGTAGACATGCACGTTGTCCCCGTCGCCATTCACGGACCAGGTGAACTTGCCTATTCCAGTTCCGACGTCACTGCTGTTTGCAGAAGAGAAACTAATACTAGTGTCTCCCGTATCAGATAGTCGTACGCGATACTTTGGTGAATCCACCATGATCCAGTTTCCGTCTTCATCCTGCTTTCCGGTTGGTGTCTGCTGATAGCCTACGAACTCAACGAACTCGTTGAACGCGGAGTTCTCCACGATTTCGATGTGAGCCTCCGGAGGGGTGCTGTCCGCGTTGATGTCATTAGTGTACACAGAGATGTTAGTGATCCTTGTGTTACCTTGCGAATCGTGCAGGAACAGCCAAATCCTCCATTCGGCGTCAATCTTGCAACCAAGGTCGGCATTCTCGTCCGGTACACAGAAAGTCGCAGTTGCAGGGTAGGCAGAGTCTTCTCGGTACACGTGGTTGTTGTTGTCACTGAGCGTCTGTCCATCCCATCCTGTTACTGGCTGTCCGTCTGCAGACTCGATTAACCAGTCTGCGTGAATTCCAGTGACGTCGGTCTGGAAGCCGAAGTCTAATTCGGCTGAGCTCTTGATTGCCTTTCTCGCATAGGCCCCGGATAAAACATCGATCGACTGAGCAACTTCATCTATCGTGAGTTCGAATCCCTCGCCGGCAATCTCGAATCCGTCGGGGTATGGTGACAGATGGAAGTCCAAAAGATTGGATAACATCGGGAAGTTAGGGTCTCCGAATGGTTGGGATACAGCGGGGTTCTCGACATCAATCGTGGTGATGATGATACCTCCCTGATAGAAGTTGCAAGTAGACAATAGAGACTGGCTGGGATTGTCAAGATCTCTGATAATGGTATGGAATGTGCCACCATCACTGATTTTCCCTCCTTCGGTCCCTCCTGCTGCGCCGTCACTGCAGACTTGGGGAATATTCTCCGATTTGACCTGATTGAGGTCCAGTGCGGAAAGTGCAACGTGGGTCCCTCCATTGATTCCCCCTAGGGCAGAGGGGTTGATTCCTTCTATTAGGGGGTGGAACGGATCGATTAGGCTGACGTTCTCTGAGAGTATCCTATGGTCCACTGTTTCATTGAAGTGGTCCCTCATGACGACGTTCATTCCGAATGGCAGCCTATCTGGTGCGTTCGGGTTCTGTATGTCGTCGTAATCAGAGTAATACGGCCCGAGGTGAACCTGCAGGGTCCCTCCTTCCCTCATGAACTCAACAAGAGTCTCTGTGAGGGTGATGTCGGCATTTTCGGGATTCGGAGTTCCCAGAAGTTCGTAGTAGTCACCGTATTCGACACTGTAGTCTGTCTGCCATGGCAGGAGAATCTTAGAGTAATGCTCAAACCAGTCCTCCATGCCATAAACATCCCAATCTTCCACCTCTAGTTGGGTGTATGTCTTGTTCATGGCTGAAAGATCCTGCTTGACTCTCTGCAGTCTATTCTGGTCAGTCGGGTTAGAAAGGATGGCAATGTCGATGATGTCGAGGAAATCAATCGTGAAGTAACGTTCGTTTCCTGAAGATTCACCTGTCTCGGAAAGAGTGGACTGGAAGCTGATGTTGTATGAGTGGGAGTCGAACCACAGGTCATAAGGAGCGGTCCAGTTCGCTTGCGACCTCTGATGTGGGTCAAGCACGAATGGCCCATTGTCAGATGCCTGTTCGTAGACAGTCTGACCAGTATCCTCATCGACAATAGTCATGGTGACCTCGTATACCCCCTCGATTACTCCATTGAGCATTGGTACAGAGAAGTCGTGGGACTTCTCCCCCTGAACACGTGTACCCCCTACCATTTCGTAATTAGAAGCGTATACGCACGAATATACGGCATCGGCTACGCAATCCAGGACATCGGCCTGGAGCAGTGTGATGTCCGCGTTGGCTATCTCGAACAAAATCGTTGAGACGTTGTTTGCCTGGCTAATCTCAGGCTTATCGAACCACTTTGATGTGTTGTCAGTATTGTTGTAAAGCGTCATCACGTCAATCCTGTAGAGTCCGCTCTCGAAGTCATGAACTCCCATCTCGATCACGCGCTTTTGAGCAGCGTCCATCCCAGTGACAGTCTCGGTGTAGGAACCATCGTCAGTGAATGTGTAATCGTCAACCCTGATGTTGTCAATCCCAAAGCCGGCATATCCAGCGTTTCCGTTCACTCCGTCGTCGTTAGAGAAGAACCTCCAGGTGAATGTGACGTCGGCTCCTGCGAGAGTTGTGCACTCATCCCTCCAAGCAAGAGAATCTTCGCTAGTCTGATTCAGCAAATGGACGTGGGTCAAATCGATTCTCGCGGTGTTAACTAGGTTGTCGGAATCGAACCATGTTACGAAACCGTTCTCGCCTATTCCTCCGGAGTGGTCACCCGCATACTCCACTTCCTCATACAGGCCATTCTGATCGAAGTCCTCGCAGTAGTGGTAGCGAGTACCGTCTGCTCCGTTAATCCCGGGACGTAGCCCGTTTTCGTTCAGATCAGTCCAACTTCCATAGATTATTCCATCGTAAACCTCCCCATCCTTGACCCATGATACCTCGAGGTAGGAGAAGTCCCTGACAGACTGGACGTTGCCGTTCCTATCAGAGATATGATCGCCCTCTGCGAAGTAGTCGAAGGACAGGAACGTGAAGTCCGCACCGCTGTCTGTGAGCTCGATAGGCTCGAGAGTCAAGGTCTCGTTCCAGCTGTCCCCGTAACCCTCATCGGGATGACCTAGCCAGTATGCCTGATTCTTGAATACTCCTTGGTTCTGAGGTAACATGTCGTTCGAACCCGTAGAGTCGTCCAACCTACTTCCATTTTCATTCCCATCATCCTCCCAAATCGGTTGGAATCCCGAGAAGTCCTCGGCTGCAATCAGTTCGGGGAGCGCGTTCCTGACCTTGGCTTCGACATCAAAGTCGACGAAGGTGTTGCCCCAGTTCTGTACTCCGATTGTTATTGGCATCTCTCCTGATGCATAGCGTTCTCCGTTCACAAGGTCCAACCATGGTTCTTCGAACAGTCCGGGATCGTACAGGTTCCGGACAGTCAGCTGGAATCTCGTCTGGTCGTTCGTGCTATCCTGGTCACCTTGCCCTCCTCCTAGGTTGGCGTTTGATAGTTCCGTTGAAACGTAGTAGGTAGTGTTGTCAATGAAATCAGCAGTCAGTTGAACCTGAATGGATTCTCCTGCAACTAGATTGAGATTTGTTATCTCCTGGCTCTCGACTGTCGATGTTCCAAAGGTTACGTCTCTCTTCCTGATTGTGATGTTATCTATCGCGAATGCGTCGAGAGCGGAATTGTCCGCAGAACCGTCTGGTCCGACAGAACCCTCGAGACCGCTTCTGAATCGGAATCTGATGTCGATATTCTGTCCTGCATAGGGAGTCAGATCGATGGTGTTGGCCTTCAGATCACCTCCGCCGTCTGCGTAGCAGCCCGCTCCATAATCACCCCATCCGTACCCAAGATATGGGAGGAAACATGAGTCGCGAACTCCCCCGGCCTCGGTGTAGTTATTCCACAGGGTTGAGTGCCAGTCCCCGTAGAAGTCCCCGTTGTAGTCGTTGTATTCGGGGTCGGGTGCACTCGAAACACGGTCTTCAATCCTATACTTCCTCTCGTTGTCCCAACCGCCAAACCTCCAAACGGTCTCCCATCCAGTTCCGTCGCTCCAGACTTCGATGCTACAGGAATCCTCATACAACCATCTCTCTATTACGTCATATGGCTCATTCAGGAATAGTTGGAAAAAGCCTGCGCTACAGATTGCGTCCATATCGAGGAATGCGGCATCGGCTCCCACGAGGTTGACATCCTCAAGGATTAGTGCCTCATCCATGTGATTGTAGTAACCTGTATAGTCAGAGGAGTTGCCGTCATCGAATTGGTATGTGTGGCTTACTCCAGACCACATGTAGTTTGTTGGATTGGCCTCGGCCTCCCAAGGAGCGTAGTAGACGGGTTCCCAAGATGAATTATCCTGCTCGGGATTTGAATTGCAGGAGGTTGAGTTGTTGTTTCCACACATGTAGTCCGTGCCGTTGTAATGGACTATGTCGTCCTCGTCATATGTTGTCCCCTCGACCCAATACCTATCCTCATCAAGATGCCATGATGAGTTTCCTGACGAATACTCTCCGGTGTATGAGTACTTGTTGAATTGGGCCCCATCGGGGTTCACATTGGCTGAGTCTGACTCGAAGTCGTTGAAGTAGACCACAGTATCGGTTCCACCGAGGACCTCCCTGACTTCCAAGTCGACGTCTAGAGCCCCTCCTGATATGGGCATCAAACCAGTGTTCTTTACAGTCACGTTGACCCATCGATTGCCTTCTCCGACAATACTCTGGAAAGTAGCTGGATCCATCACTGACGGTTCAATCTCGACCCTGGTGATGCCTAAGTCAAAGTTATCCAGTACTAAGACGGATAGGTAGTCTCCTTGGCCTGCATATCCCAGAGTATCCAACCACATAGCATTGTTCGAGAACCTGTAGCCATAGTCCGCCTGCCCGATTACAACCTCCAGGGCGCTGCTCTCTGAGCCTTGGAGTTGTCCTGGCATTGCCATGGTTGGCCTCCTCCCAACATCGAATGAGAGAGGTGAGAGGTACCCATTACTGTCCGGGTCGGCGAGTAAGATTTGCACTGTGTTCAGAGCACGGAGATTTGGCCTCAGCAGGAATGTCTGATTCTGTACCGTGGACTCCTGGGTGTCCAGCAAGGTCAGAGAAGTGGGTACGAAGAAATCGAGTTCACCGTCTTGGTTGACATCTGCTATGGTGACTGAGGCTCCAAGGTAGTTTCCGAAATCGACGTAGTTCTGCTTGTTCCAACCCGAGGAGGTCTTGGTTGCATAGGAAACATTGCCAGTGATGCCGTCAACTACTGCAATGATGTCTATCTCGTTGACATCGTCATCTGGAGTCGAGTCGGCGATGTCTAGCCCGTACATCGGGTAGTCGTGCTCGGCATCGAGCTTGAAATCGTGAATAGTTCCAGTACCTGTGGGATCCATCGGATTTGGGTACTGACCTGTCACGCAATCGTACTCCAGAACCGACATATTGTCGTATGTGCCAGCAGAATAACCAACACCGGCATTATATGGTGGAGTCCGTAGAAGCCAGATGTCAAGGTCTTCACACTCGCCGGGGGCTAGGATTTCTTCACCTGGATCGGTGGGGTCGGGAATCGTCTGCAAATCCTCTCCCCAGTTTCCTAGTTTCAGATATTGATAGAAGCCACTGGTTAGTGGGACGGAAATGGGAGCATGTTGATTTGCGGGTAAACTGTAGTCGGGACCCTTGTAAATCTGGATGAACTGGTTGGCGAACGTAGAGTCGGTTGAGGAGAAGACAACATCGATGTATCCGTCATCGTTGATGTCTCCGACATCGAAGTCTGCGAGGTACGGGTTGATGACAGTGATAGTCTCGAACATCTCCTCCCACTCGTTTACTCTCTCGTCGCAGACCCCCTTGAGGACTGTTAGGTTCGCAGGTCTGATGAATGACTCTCCGACGAATCTGACGTTCTGTTGATAGTAGATGACGTCGTTTACGTCATCCCCATCAACATCGGCAATTTCAACCCGGTTTCCATCGGCCACGTCTCGGAAACCGGCTCTGAACGAGTCGTTGTTTGAAATCTGGACATCTTGTCTGTCTGCGAATCCTCCGTTTCCGTCATTGTACAGGAAGCTGATGAAGTGACCCATGCCGCTCCCTGAAGCGATATCATTGTCACCATCACAGTCCAAATCTCCGATTGAGATGAACAGTGGATCCCTCTGGACAGCATACTGAGTGGTGTGAGAAGCGGAAGCATATGGCACTGCCGAAACGAATAGCGATGTCAGCATCAGGAACACTAGTCCTACTGCCCTCCTGCTCTTTCCATGCTCATGGTTTCCAGTCATACTTTCGTTCATCATAGTAGTTCGGACTTTCCGACCACTCTTATGCATTACCGCAACGTGATTTTTTGTTGCATTGCGGGATTGGTGCTTTGGTCACTTCATCTCGAGCCAACTGGGGTTGGGCGAATAACTCACTTCTGCCCCTCCATAGACCTTCTCAAGACGTCCCATAATCCAAAGTCTATCTAGGAAAAGCTCGAGGTCGATTCTCTCCCTGTTCATTCGCTCTCCAACCAGGAGTTCGATTGTACTCACATCTAGTGAAGAGTGTCCATGTTCTCTTACGATAAGAGTTAGAAGTATCTGTAGCCATGATTCTGCCATTGGATCTCCGGATAGGTTATTTGCCAGTGGCTGAGGGTCCTCAATTTCGTCCAAGAACTCCATTATTGCACGGATGTCGGGATCTGTTTTCTTCGATATGCCGTGTTCATCGGCCTTTGATTGCAGATCCAAGTCGCCCACTCCTCTCACGACTGAGGGAATTCGTGATGGGTCGGGAGGTGGTCCCGGAAGTCCTTCTTCTGGCTCATCTTCTTCCATTCTACTCCCCATCTTTTTCCTATCAGAATTCAATTTTTTGCTAGATTGCGTAGAACGGTCTGCAGAATCCCGCCATTTCTGTAGTATTCAACCTCAACAGGAGTCTCCAGTCTGACTATTGCAGAGAAATTGATTTCTGTCCCATCAACCTTTCTAGCATAGACTTGGATTTCCGAGAATGGGTCCAGATCTCCGGAGGCTGGGATGCTGTAGAACTCCGAGCCATCCAGACCCAATGATTCAGCGTCATGCCCATTGGCGAATGCGAGAGGGAGGACCCCCATGCCGACTAGGTTGGATCTGTGAATCCTCTCATAGGACTTCGCAATTACCGCTCGAACACCTAGTAGAAGGGTTCCTTTGGCCGCCCAGTCCCTACTGCTACCAGAGCCGTATTGAGATCCGGCCAAGACCACGAGCTGAGTTGAGTCTCCGATGTACCTCTCGCTAGCCTCATGGATGGTGATTACTTCGTCTGATGGGAAGTGGGTTGTTAATCCACCCTCGGTTCCTGGAGCTGTCTGGTTCCTCATCCTGATGTTTGCAAAGGTTCCCCTCACCATCACCTCATGGTTCCCCCTTCGACTTCCGAACGAGTTGAAGTCTCTTGGCTGGACTCCCTTGCTAATCAGGTACTTCCCAGCCGGTCCAGTGCTTGGGAAAGCCCCAGCGGGACTGATGTGATCAGTAGTTACCGAGTCCCCTACCTTGACAAGCACCCTAGCATCAACTATTGGCTCGATTGGGGAAGGCTCTGGCTGGATTCCTTGGAAGAAGGATGGTAGTCGGACGTAAGTGGAGTTCTCATCCCATGGAAATAGTTCGCTTGCTTCATTTGGAATCGCATCCCATCTGGGTTCGCTAAGCACATCGGAATACCTGCTAACGAACATCTCAGGACCGATTGCCCCCTCCACTGTACTGCGAATCTCTTCGTCACTGGGCCAGATGTCGGACAGCATTACGGGTTCGCCGGAAGGATCGTGTCCGAGGGGGTCTTCGGAGAAATCTACATCCAATGTTCCAGCAAGAGCGTAAGCGACCACCAGCGGAGGGCTAGCAAGATAGTTCGCCTTGATTTTTTGATGAATTCTTCCCTCGAAATTTCGATTCCCGGAAAGGACGCTGCCAACGACTAGGTCAGCATTGTCTATTGCTTCCTCAATATCAGAGTCGAGAGGTCCGGAGTTTCCAATGCAGGTTGTGCACCCGTATCCAACTACGCTGAATCCTAGTGAGTCGAGATCCTCTGAGAGGCCCGAGACATCGTAGTATTCTTTGACCACTCGGCTACCGGGAGCCAAGCTCGGTTTGACCCATGGTTTAATCGTAAGCCCCCGAGACCGGGCATTCCTAGCCATCAAACCCGCTGCTATCATCACACTAGGATTGCTTGTGTTCGTGCAACTGGTAATCGCTGCGATTACAACATCACCGTGTTTCAACTCGCATCCGAGACTCTCTATGGGGAAGCTTGAGTCGTTTCTACTTGTGTCTATGCCATGTCCTTGGTGGCCAGCTGGAGCATTAAGGCTTGATCTCCAGTGAGACTTCATCCCGGAAAGAGCGACTCTGTCCTGCGGCCTCTTTGGACCTGATAAGGAGGGTTCGACGGTTGACAGGTCGAGTTCTAGGTTGGAGGTGAATTTCGGCGTTGGAGTCGAATCTTGGTATAGGAGCCCCTGAGACGCCATGAATCTCTTGACGTTCTCCACATGACCGGGTTCCCTCCCGGAAAGCAGCATGTAATCTAGAGTGGTCTGATCTACGGGGAAGAATCCGCAAGTAGCGCCGTACTCAGGAGCCATGTTTGCAATTGTCGCCCTGTCTGGGAGACTCAGGTTTGATAGCCCCTTGCCGTGGAACTCAACGAACTTGCCAACACATCCGTGCTCCCTTAGCATCTCGACAATGCGTAGAGTCATGTCGGTAGCAGTGACCCCTGGCTCTAGAGTTCCACGAAGTTCGAACCCCACTACCTCAGGAAGCAGCATGTAGATAGGTTGTCCGAGCATTACAGCCTCGGCCTCAATTCCTCCTACACCCCATCCAAGGACCCCTAACCCATTGATCATAGTCGTATGCGAATCTGTCCCCACAAGTGAGTCGGGAATCCATAACCCATCATCTTCCCTTGCTACGGTTGCAATCCATTCGAGATTCACCTGATGAACGATCCCCCTCCCGGGTGGTACCGCACGGAAGTTGTCCAAGCTAAGTTGGCCCCACTTCAGAAACTTGTATCTCTCGGAGTTCCTGTGATACTCGATTTCAAGATTGCGCTCACGGGCGTCTGGGAACAAACCTGAGACGTCAACCTGTACGGAGTGATCGATTACTAAGTCAACAGGGACCTGAGGATTCACCTTGGCTGGATTTCCACCGAGTTCCTTCATCGCATCCCTTAGTGCTGCAATGTCAACAATGGCTGGGACTCCGGTGAAATCCTGAAGAATAACCCTACTCGGACTGAATGGAATCTCCTCTGGCTTCATTTCCGGAGACCATGCGGCGATTCGCTCGACGTCATCCTCGTTCACCAAGAATCCATCGCAATTCCTCAATGCGGACTCAAGGAGAATTCGGATTGAGAAGGGGATTTCTGCCAAATTGCATAGACCACGGTCCTGCAAGGAATGCAAGTCCATGAAACGGGCCTTCGTCCCATCTGATTTCTCAAACTCGGACTGAGCGTTGAATGGAATCTCATCCCCCATTATCTCACCGAATAATTACTCCTCGGGAGGGGTACATGAAGTTCACCTAGGACAAACGGTTGCCAATCAGATGGCTGTAGCAGAAATGATTCGTACAGTATCGACAGGAGAATCATTCTGGGTTTCGACTTTACTGATTGCATCAACATGCTCCATTCCCGAGATTACGTATCCGAAGACGGTGTGGCAACTACTTCTGGAGCAGTCCTTTTCGGCTTCCCAGTCGAGATGGCTGGCAGAACCATCGGTAGGGACGATGTAGAACTGACTCCCGTCGGTGTTCAGGCCGGCATGGGCTGCCGCAACTGCGCCAACCGTGTGCTTCAAACCGTTTTCGTGCTCGTATGGAATGGTGTAGTCTTCCTTCTGACATTCGCTTTCCGGAGCCGGCTCACCATTGCAATACCCGTAGTAATGTGCTGCATATCCTCCAGATCCTCTCATATTCTCGATATCTCCACCTTGAATCATGAAATTTTCGATAACTCTGTGGAACTCTACCCCATCATACTGAGAGTTGCCCGTATGGGTTAGGAAGCTCTCGACGTGCTTGGGTGCGTCATCCTGATACAACTCAATCTGAATCTCGCCAGTGACGGTCTCTCCATTTATTACGTACTGTACTTCGAATTCAACTACCGGGTTACTACTATCGTCTAAGAACTCAGAAACAAGCTTTACAGAGACTAGGAATAATGTCAATGAAAGGACCATCACAAGTAGACCTATTGGAGTCGGGTTTCCGTGATCAAACATCTGGAGGCCAAGGCCGAGAGAGATTGCCTTATCGTCCATCATCGAAGCAAGCTTGTTCATGTTCCTGCGAGTTTCCTTGTTCTTGGGATCTATCGACAGAGACTTGTTGTAATTCTTGTATGCCTTCTGCCAGTGGGACTTCTGATTCCTCTGATCAACAATTCCCAACTCAGTCCCAGCATCTGCAGCAAGGGCTAGTGTCTTTGCTCTCTGAACTTCATTTTCTATGCTGCCCCAAGCCGATCGAAGTGCTTCGAGCGCCGCACCTGGATCTTTTTTGTCGTTTACGAACTCAACGGCATCGTCCCAAGCTTTCTGCAGTTCCGCTGGAATTGGCACGAGTGGGCGAGAACCCTCTCATTGAAAACTGCAACGGAAGGGGATTTGTATTGTTTTCGTTGATTTTTTGATGGTAACGCATAAGACCCCGAGTCAACGCCGGCACCTTGCCAGTAGGCGTTTAGTGACAGCACCGGGGATAAAGAGAGCAATGGAAAAAATCGTCAACGATTTCGTAATTAATGTCGCAACCGCTAACGGGACGGGGTCCCAATCATCCAATCTCATTCTCCTTCACTCGATGTTCGAGATGGGCATCCCTGTGAGTGGAAAGAACCTCTTCCCGAGCAACATTTCGGGGTTACCGACATGGTTTATCATCAGAGTTAGTGATTTGGGATACCAAGCTCCGGGTGACGAAACCAATATTCAGATTCTGATGAATAAGGACACATGGATGAAGGATCTTGAGGGTCTTGAGCCTGGGACGATTGTTGTCTACAACGAGGACGTCAAACTTCCAATCGAGAGGGAAGACTGCGTTCTACTAGGAATGCCGATGACCAAGATGGCCCGGAAAATAAACCCAAAACTAGGCCGACTGATAGCTAACATGTACTATGTCGGAGCTATCGCACACCTCCTTGGAATTGATGAAGGTGCGATTAAGAAGGCCGTGAAAGTTCAGTTCAAGGGCAAAGAGAAGGCGATCGAGTTGAACATGCAGGCAATTTCAGAGGGAATTGCATTTGCAAAGGAGAACTGGGAGTTCGAGAGGCGATTCTGCGTTGAGAGTAGAGAGAAGAATTCAGACTCTTTCCTGATTGAAGGGAATGAGGCTGTTGCACTTGGAGCGATATATGGAGGGATCAGCATGCTCTCCTGGTATCCGATAACCCCCTCTTCCTCTCTTGCAGAGTCAATAATCGGATGGCTTCCCGAACTTCGCGGCGATGGTGTCGGAGGGAGTACTTGCGCCGTGATTCAGGCTGAAGACGAACTCGCTGCTGCAGGCATGGTGCTTGGTGCTGGATGGGCTGGAGGGAGGGGGATGACTTGCACCAGTGGTCCTGGAATATCACTAATGTCTGAGTTCATCGGTTTGTTCTACTTCTCCGAGGTCCCCGGTGTGATTTGGGACGTGAACAGAGTAGGGCCTTCGACTGGTTTACCGACAAGGACCCAACAGGGCGATCTCTCGATGCTTTACGAAGCGAGCCATGGAGATACCCAGCATATCGTACTAATTCCCGGGACAGTTGACGAGTGTTTTGAGTTCGGTTGGAGGGCATTCGACTATGCTGAGAGGTTCCAGACAATGGTATTCGGATTCAACGACCTAGACTTGGGGATGAACCGTTGGAAGACGACAGGTTTCCAATATCCCGATGAACCCATGGACAGAGGGAAGGTAATCAGAAGCCAAGAAGAGATGGATGCCATAGCAAATTACGGGAGATACAGAGACGTCGATGGTGACGGAATACCCTTCAGGACATTGCCTGGAAGCGGGCTTGATCCAATCCTATACAGAGGAACCGGACATGACGAGGACGGTATTTACTCGGAAGACCCCCAAGTATATCACGATACGATGGAGAGGCTGAAGAGGAAGATCAACGGTTCAAGGCCTCATCTACCAACACCGGTGATTCGAGAGGAGGAGAACAAAGAACTGGGGGTGATTTTCTATGGTTCCATGGAGAACACCATCGTCGAGATTGACGACATTCTCGAAGAAGGAGGGCTTTCGGTCAGCACATGTAGAGTTAGGGCACTCCCCTTGCATCCAGAGGTGGAGGAATTCGTACGCAGACACGATAGGACAATTATACTAGAAATCAATCGTGATGGTCAGCTTTTCGGGATAATCCGGAAGGAGTTCCCCACTGAATTGATACCGAAGATTCACAGGGTCGCCTACAGCGATGGTATGCCACCAAGGGCCAGGGTGTATTCCGATATGATTCTCGAAGTTCTGGAAGGGGTGTCATAATGCTGAAGCTTAACGTAATCGACCTGGAAAAGTCCGAGTACACCGGTGGCAAGTCTTCCTTGTGCCCCGGATGTGGGCATGACCAGATCTCGAACAACATCATCCAAGCAGCTTGGGAGAACGGCATTCACCCTGAGAAGATTGCAAAGATGAGTGGCATTGGGTGCTCTTCTAAGACTCCGGCCTACTTCCTTGGGAAGAGCCATGGTTTCAACACTGTCCATGGAAGGATGCCCTCAGTAACCACCGGTGCCAACATGGTGAACAAGGACCTGAGCTTCTTGGCCGTATCAGGGGACGGTGACACAGCAAGCATAGGCATCGGACAGTTTGTTCACGCAATCAGGAGGAACTTGGACATGGTCTACATCGTAGAAAACAACGGTGTCTACGGCCTAACGAAGGGACAGTATAGCGCAACAGTTGAGAAGGGGTCCAAGAAGAAGAAGGGCGCAGTAAACCAACAGGCACCGATAGACCTCTGTGCAATGGCAATCAACCTCGGATGCAGTTTCGTAGCCCGATCCTTCTCGGGAAGCAAGAAGCAGTTGACTGCATTGATTAGAGCGGCTATGAGCCATAGGGGGATGGCATTCATTGACGTCATATCCCCCTGCGTGACCTTCGCCAACAACGACGAGTCGTACAGGTCATACAACTATGTGAAGGCAAATGACGAAGTCCTCCACATCCTTGACTACATCCCACACTTCTCCCCAATTGAGGAGGTTGAAGTTCCAGAGGGAGAATACAGAGAGGTGAATCTGTTTGACGGGTCGACCTTGAGACTGGAGACGGTGTCTGCCAATCACGATTACACCGATGCTGTTTCCGCATTGAGTGCCATACACGAATCAGAGAAGGCAGAAAGGCATGTCACTGGGTTGTTATTCTACAACGAGAACGTTCCCACGGCCACGGACACAATCGGACTGAGTGATACGCCTCTAGTGGACTTATCCGAAGACCTGTTGCGACCCAGCGAGAACAGCCTCGAGAGAGTGAACGACGGTTTCAGGTCTTGAGTGCATAGTTCTGATTACTCGGTTTTCTTGAAATATCCGGGCCTTGTCCGTGTTACACCAGTCCCTTGGTGTAGCGGTCCATCATATGGCACTCTGGATGCCATGACCCTGGTTCGAATCCGGGAGGGACTACCAATAGGAAAAGCCACACTAAACATACTGGTAGAGAAGTTGAGAGACCCAACTAACCATCATGATAATCATGAACCATCCCAAGGCGAGTTTCACCAACCTCGTGGGCTTCTTCTTCGGGGGAAAGGGATTTATTCCAGCATCCAAAGCCTGAGCAATAATCTCTAGCTCCTCCTCGATAGTCTCGGGAGGTTGCATCTCCTCACTTCTCCGAAGTCGGGTCCCATCCTGAAACGTAGGATTCTTCGAGTGATGCAAATGCTGCTTCGGTTCCTGACAAATCAATCTCCAGAGAACCCATATTCTCCTCTATTCGATTGGGGTTGCTAGACTTTGGAATAGTAATCGAACCTGAGTCGATGCACCACTTTATTGCAGCCTGTGCTGGTGTGCAGCCTAGGGATTCGGCGATTCTCACAAGCTCTGGGTCCTCGATCTTGTGACCCCTTGCCAAGGGAGAGTATGCCATAGGTACTGCCCCAATCCCGGAAATCGCTGCTCTAAGAGCTGGTCTCTGAAGCCATGGACTTATCTCGATCTGGTTCACCGATGGCATTAGTGATGCATAGGAAACCATAGCGTCTAAGTGATGAGCCCCATAGTTGCTGACTCCGATAGAACGAGTCCATCCCTTCGATAGGCATTCCTCCATCCCCGTCCAGACCGGGGCCCTTGCAGTTACTTCCTTCGGAGGAGCATGGACTAGATACAGGTCCATGTAATCCAGTCCTAGGTTCTCTAGGCTCTGCTGGCACCTCTCGAGAGTCTCCTCGTGGCTGTTCGCATGAGGCTGCCTAAGTTTCGTGACTACGAATATCTCCTCCCTATCGATACCGGATTCCCTAATCGCCTGTCCCACCTCGTCCTCGTTCCCATAGGCCATTGCTGTGTCAATGAGACGGTAGCCCTTCTCCAGGGCATGCTTCACAGATGCCTTGCATTCCCCTGGCTCACCCATCAAGTACACCCCAAGGCCAAATGTGGGCATCTCGATCTCGTGCATTTTTCGACCTGTTGTTGTGTCCGTATTGGAAATGGGAACCGTCTCCATGCGTTTCGAAGGCTAGCATGCATATTCAATCGTTATTGTAGCGAGGTTGAAGCATCGAATCCCTTCGAGCACCCATGGACGAAATGCCGGAAGGGGTCACGCTACCCCCATTTGAGTCCCGTCCACACGTCCCCTCTGCATCCGCAATGCTAAGCAGAGCGGTGGGTGACGGATACGAGGTCCTGATGGGGCACAGGAGCTCAGAGCTCCCTGCATTCCCAGACCTCTGGTCTTTCCCGGGAGGAGGAGTTAGCAGAGTCGATAGGAAGGCTGCAGATAGCCATCCAGAGTGGTTATCAGAGATGGGTAAAGACAGGCTTTTCGCATTCACCCTCCTCAGGGAGATGGTGGAGGAAGTGGGAATCACACCCGACGGCGAGGGAGGTTTCGCCGAGGTAGACGATGAGGTTAGGGGGCTTGTTTGCAGAGACAAGTCCGGATGGTTGGAGGTAGCAGAGTCTGGAGGGTTTTCCACTTCGGGTTTCGAATGCCGCGTCATCACGGAGAGGATTACCCCCCCGCAGTCACCTACCAGATTCCACAACCTGTTCTTTCACGTTGCACTCGGTGACTCAGGTGTAGAGCCGTCATTCCCACCCGGTAGGAGCGAGTTCGATGAGTTTCGCTGGTGGAGTCCGGAAGAGATCATCGCATCCTGGGAGAGGAACGAGTTGCATATCCCGCCACCGATTGTCACAATTTTCAGGGACCTGATCGACCTGATGGAAGATGGGGACCTAATCTCCGCGTGTCGTGCCATGGCCGAGGACCCGCCATCCGGGCCGCATAGGTTCGAGTATGGGCCGGGGGTTGAGTGCATACTGATCCCAACTGATACCCTCCCTCCGTCAACGCACACGAACTGCTTCGTCCTAGGTGAGAGGGGGGGCGATCGACTGATTGTCGATCCGGCAATCAGGAATCAAGATGGGTTCGAGTTGCTGCGTCTGAAGGTAGAGGAGATCGATGCAGACGGAAGCGATATCGTTGCTACAATATTCACTCATCGGCACCAGGACCACCTAGGCGACCTCGAGATGATTGAGAAAATCTACCATGCTCCCGTTTGGGCGAGCGATGAGACTCTGAGGGCGCTTCCCGAAGGAGATCAGCGCAGGACGCTGGAAGAGGGCGAGATCATCGAGATTCGAGGCCCCGGGGGGGTTTCCACTTGGGAGGTGTTGGAGACTCCCGGGCACTGTCCCGGACAGATCTGCCTAGTAGGTGAGCCGGGGATACTTTCTGCTGACAACTGCACAATGGTGGGCACCATCCTAGTGCCTTCTAGTGACGGGGACATGGGTGCGTATATCGAGGGGTTGGAGAGGCTCAGGGAAATGTCTGCTCACACGCTATTCCCTAGCCACGGGCCACTCATCCCGAATCCAAGGCGCATCCTCAGCCAGTACATCGAGCACAGGAAGATACGTCACGAGAAAGTCTTCGAAGCAGTAGAATCCGGTGCGAGCATGCTCTCCGAGATTTCGGACATAGCATACTCCGACACACCGGATGCCCATCCGATGCTAGCCAGGGACCAGACCCTCTCGAACCTGAAACTACTCGTCGATTCCGGCAGGGTGGAGAGTTCAGGGGATCGATACCATTTGACAAAATCCGTGTGAACGTTCAAAACGAGGTCCCCGATACTGGTGGTGAGTCGGATGGTTGGTAAGGACCGTTGGTGGGATCATGAGGAAGATGAGGCGCCAGCTACTGACGCCGAGGATTCGAAGAAGTCTGTTGAAGAAATGCTCGATGAGGCCGAGGAGGAACGTATCAGGCGTGAGAAGGAGTTAGCAGAAGCCGAGCACGAGTATGAGTTGGCCGAGCTCAGGAAGAAGACGAGTGATCTCTTGCCAGAGGGAGGCGCGGTGGGCGCTTCTACAGCTAACCCGTTCAACGACCCACCCGATATAGCAGAAGTCAGAATCGTAATGAGGAATGGAAGGTTCTACACACGAGGATGGATAAATCAGGTGTCTGTCAATTTCGTGATAGACACCGGTGCGACCAGCGTCCATATGAGTGAAGAGCATCGCGAGCAAATTGGCATAGCAAAGGGCCCGAGAATGGCGTATAGCACTGCTGGTGGCAAGATATGGGGGCACGATATCTCAGTCGATGAAGTCAAGATCGGACAGATTGTAGTTCGAAACTTAGCAGGGGGTTCCTCGAGCGATGGAATGCATCAGAAGGACTACGTCCTCCTTGGAATGTCTTTCCTGAAGCATATCGATGTAGACATAGACGATGGTGTGATGACCCTGACGCAAACCTCTGAGGATAGAGGCTTCCAAGAGAGAAAGCAGGTTGGGCCATGGTCACGTGGCAAGGGGCCCCAGAATGAAGACGGGGTACTGGGACTGTGGTGGCTATCTAAGGGAGAGGCAGCAGCGATTGGAATGGCTGCGATGATTACCATTTTCTGCTTCGGAATGGGAGCAGTGGTTTTGGCCGGAGAGACGGTTTACGATACTACCAGCGGTGTCGTCCTGGAGGGAACCAAGTGGTTCGAAGAAGTGTACGAATACGAGAGTTGCTTGTATGATGAATACTATGATGAATACTATGACTGCTACTGGGAGTACGAATACAAGTGCAGTGCAGATGTAAAGTACTTCTTCGATGTAAATGGCACCGAGTTTAGATCACAAGATGGACTTTTCTTAGGGACATGGGATGATCCCTGCCGCGATTACGTTGAGAACGTAGATCTACCTGTGGGGAGTGCGGTTACCGTTTGGTACGATCCCGATGACCCCGATGACAGCATGCTAGAGCCGCCTAGTGATGGAGGATGGGTTCTCTTCTTCTGCTGTGGACCATTTTTCCTCCTCATCTTGGTAATCACTATGGTCAACGCAAGATTCAGCAATGGACCAAAATGGTCCTTCGAATCAAGTGGATTACACTTCTCCTCTGGCGGGGGGCATCATGGCGGACACCACGGGAGATACTGGGGGCCGAGATGGGGTCCTAGGTTCCGCTTCAGAGGGGGAAGTAGGAGGGTTCGAACCTCCAGACGGAGATCATCTGGCAGGGGGAGAAGATCCTCTGGCAGGAGAAGAAGAAGGTGAGCCAAGCACAAAGAGAACTGTGAAATCAGAGAGGTTGTTCTGATTCTCGTGGAAGGTCTTTGGAGCGGTCCTCCGGATTTGGATGGACATGTCGCTGATGAGCATTGGATTGAAGTAGAATCGGGGGTCTCGATAAGGGTCCTGGTTTGGAAGGCAGAGGAGGTTAGCCCAGATTCCGGTAGTGTGGTGATGGTCCCAGGATGGGGTTCGCTCTTCGAGGGATGGCGTCCATTGGCAACTGAATGGGTCAAGAGCAGGAATCTGATTTACATAGAGACCAGGGAGAAGGCCAGTTCGAGGTTCAACAGGGGTATTTCCAAGGATGATTTCTCCATCGAGAGGCACTCGAAGGACATCGCAGCTGTTCTCGAGAACCTAGATGTCGATCAAACGAAGATAGACTGGTACTCGTCATCACTTGGCTCGACCCTCCTACTCGATGCGTTCCAGAGGGGAGAGTTGGGTGGGAGGAGCTCGATCCTCCTTGCCCCGAATCCAGATTTCAGATTCCCCCTCTGGTCTAGGATAATTATCTACTCGCCACTTCCTATGGCGGCTTTCCGGAAGATGGTGGGTTTCGTAGCATGGGTAGTGGACAGAAGGACGAAAGAGGAGGGTCAGAAGACTCGTTATCGCAGGGCACTCCTTGCTCAGGACGTCCCACGGATGCTCCTCTCTGCTAGATGGAATCTTGGATACAGCCTTCCTGAAGACCTCTCGGCAATCAAAGTCCCTTGCGCGGTGATGACTGCCGCGTCCGATACTCTGCATGACTTCGACAAGGTCCAGAGAATCGCTGACTCGATGACCAACTGCGAGATGATTAAGGTCCCTTCCAATCAGTACGCTCATGAGCCAGGAGTCCTGAAAGAGATACGTGAATTCCACTCGTCGTTGGTTTGAAGTTCGATTTCTGCAATCGATTCCCTGATGAAGGGCGCCATGCCGGGCGATATCGAGAAGCATGCGGAATCAGTCGTCATCTTTCGAAATCGCGCGCATAGTGCGAGAGATTTCCGATATGGTCGGTGCTAGAGTAAGGAAGGCGTACCAGCCACACTACGAACAGATTGTTCTGAGGCTGAATAGGAAGGGGGAGCCATCGGCAGATCTTGTGATAGTCAGGGGCTTGAGGGTTTACGCATCGAATAGAGACAGGCCGATGCCACCACAGCCTTCCCAGTTCGCGATGATTCTGAGGAAGCACCTCAACAACTCCAGATTAGTAGGAGTTGAGCAATTCGGTTTCGATAGAGTAATTCGCATGGAATTCGAACATGGTGGAGGTCGGCTAAGTCTGGTTATCGAGTTATTCAGAGATGGGAATGTCTTGCTACTGGATCAACGAGGAGTAATCATTCGCCCACTAACTCATGCCAAGTACGCCAGTCGTTCACTGAAGAAGGGGGAGATTTACTCTCCACCTCCGGAGGCTGTAGACCCAAGAACCCTCACTCGAGACTCCTTAGATGAGATTCTTGACGGGAGTGATCACGCACTAATTAGGACCCTTGCCTCAAGAGCCAACCTCGGTAGAGTATACGGCACTGCAGCATGCTCGATTGCTGAGTTAGACGAGGAGTTATCATCCAATTCACTGACAATTGAGCAGAGGGACTCCCTAGAACGTGCCCTAATGGATATGTTAGGAAACCTAGATGGAGAGGGAGGAGGAAACATCTGGCTCTCTAATGCGGAATCTATGGACTCGTGGATGAAATCCGACAACGAGTCGGAAAGGGACTTGTCAGCATCGGGAATCGTTGAGTTCTCCCCGATTGACCTGCCTTCAATGGATGAAAAGATGAGACTGAGGGTCACTAGCCTCTCTCAGGCCTATGACTACATCTTCGGTTCACACGATGCTGCAGCATTCATCCGAAGGGAGGAGGAGAAGTTAATCGAAACCGGAGAACGTGCGGAGGACGAGAGTTCGAAGTTGTCTAGGAGGGCTTCTCAGCAGGAGAAGGCCATAGAGAGATTCAACCAGAGAGCAGCAATCACACAAGAGCTTGGGAAGTCAATTCAGGAGAATTGGGAGCATGTAGATTCAATTTTGACCCAACTTAATGCAGCTATTGAGGGAATGGGGTGGCATGATGTTGCCGACATTGCTCACGAGATAGAATGGGTGGACAGCGTGAATCCATCTAAGCAAACCGTTGTTGCATACCTCCCTGATGAAGATGGGGAACCTAGTGCGAGCGTCACTCTCGAGGCTTCAAAGACAGTCCACCAGAATGCCCAGAGGTACTTCGAAGAGGCCAGAACCCAGAAGAACAAGGCAAAGGGAGCGCAAGAAGCACTGGAAAAAACCAAGAAATCCAGGAAGACTGTCGAGAAGAAGGCTGCCAAGGAGGCTGCCTCGGGAAAACTCAGAGGGAGGAAGAGAGCCAGGCGCTTCTGGTTCGAGAAGCATCGCTGGGCGATGCTCTCGGGTGGGCACCTGCTAGTCGGTGGTAGGGACGCGAAGGGCAACGATCTCGTAGTCCGAAAGCACCTATCTTCCGATGACCTCTACATCCATGCCGACCTGCACGGAGCGCCATCGTGTTCGCTCAAGCTAAAGGACGGGTTGACTCCCAATCAAAACCCGTCCGAGGTCATCCCCGAAGGTGTGGCCTCACTGCAGATAGTTCAGAATCTGGCTGAGGGGGTAGAAGACGCTCGCGAACTGCCAGAATCGTTGCACTCCGAGGCTGCCCAAGTCGCAGTCTGCTGGTCCAGGGCTTGGGGCAGTGGAGGTGCTGCGGCTGTCGCCTTCCACGTCAGGCCGAGCCAGGTTTCGAAGACCACCGAGTCTGGTGAGTCGCTGGGTCGCGGCTCCTTCGTGGTTCGCGGGCAGCGCAACTGGCACCGTGACCTGCCACTTGAGCTGGCTGTGGGCATGGCAGTGGTGAACGGAGTCCCAATGCCGGTCTCAGGTACCCCGGTTACAATCTCAGAACACTGCCAGAGATGGGTCAGGGTTACCCCAGGCAGAGAAAAGAAGGAGAACGTTGCTAATCGAATCGCCAAGGCCACTGGTCTGGCGCAGGACGACCTGCTCTCCTGCCTGCCGCCGGGCAACTGCTCGGTCGAGGACCACGGTTTGATTCAGCCTTAATCGCGAGCGTGCCACTCTGGCGCGGTGATGGCGTAAAGCGCTCCGTCCACATAGTGGTCGTAGAGCCATTCCCTGTCCTTCGTGATGCCCTCAAGACGCATCCCGAGCCGCTCGGCGATGGCGCGGCTGGGGATGTTCTCGGTCGCGGCCTCGAGAACGAACCGGTGCAACTCTAGGTCGTCGAAGCAGTGCTCCATCAGGCGCACGCAGCAACGAGTGGTGATTCCGCGGCCCGTGTGCTCGGTGGACAACCAGTAGCCCACGCCGCAGCCTCGGTTCCCTCGGTCGATCCAATTCAGGCTCATCGACCCGACCAACTCGCCGTCCAACCTGATAGCATAGAGGACACCTTCTCCCCTTCTGTACTCCTCCAGAGTAGTCGTGATGAAGGAGACTTCGTCCTCAACGCTATTTGTACCGTCCAACCAAGGTAACCACTCCTTGAGGTGCCCTCTGTTGGCATCGACTGCAGCGAACATCTCCTCCGCGTCGGTCAACTCGATCTGCCGCAATTCCAAGCCCTCCTCCACAAACAGAACGGGCTGCGGGAGAATCGAATCATCGGATGGCATCGGCCCTCCACACCTTCCAGACATGAAATTTCGACGCGCCTCGGGGGTTTAGACAATTTGGGTTCGGCGACAATGCTTCAAGCGACCACCGTCAGGAGGGAGCATGGGAGGCGGAGAGCCGGGTAACTGGACATATGCCGATTACCTGCGGTTGCATGAGTTACTGGAACTACAAGGAGAGGATCGCGGAATCAACTCCGACGAGATGCACTTCATCATCGTCCACCAGACTTTCGAGCTCTGGTTCAAGCAGGTGATTCGCGAGCTCTCTGACGTCCGCGACATCCTCGGTGATGACCACGTCCCAGAGGACGATATCCCCCGTGCGGTCGATCACCTAGGCAGGACAACCGAGATCTTCCGACTGATGGCGAATCAGTGGACAGTTCTGGAGACGCTCACGCCACAGGGCTTCCTCGCATTCAGGGACGGTCTGGGGTCCGCTTCGGGCTTTGAGTCCTTCCAGATGCGCGAATTCGAGATCCTACTGGGCCTCGAGAACGAGGAGAGGGTCGGTGGCATGGATCCATTGAGCAACTTCAGGTCCATGGCCGAACGGGACGAGCGAGGTGCTGCCACTTTGGCGCGACTCGAGGACGCGATGTCTAAGCCGTCGCTGTGCGAGTCGGTGATGAGTTGGGTGGAACGTACTCCCATAATGGGGTCCACACACGGCAGCGAAGACGATGATGGGGCCGTACGTGCGTACGTCGAGGCTCACTTGGATTCCCACAGGGCCCTTGGCGAGGCCGCAGCCGAGAGGAGTTCGGGCTGGGGTGCGGGCGACCCCATCAAGATGGCTGCTAGGATGACAGCCGCCCACCAGGACGCGGTTGACTTTCTGATGCCCGAGGGGGAGGTCAGTAGGGCACGCGCTGGCCTGCTTTTCATCGAGTCCTACCGCGAGCTGCCACTTCTGACATGGCCGCGAAAGTTGATTGATGCGATAGTCGAGCTCGAGGAGTCGATGGTGAAGTGGAGATTTGCACACGCTCGGATGGTCGAGCGAATCATGGGCAGAAGAATCGGCACTGGAGGCACCAGTGGGGTAGACTACCTCGACATGACCTCGCAATATCGTATTTTCAAGGACTTCTGGGGAGTCAGGACCATCCTAGTAAAGCCGCAAAACAGGCCCGAATTGCTAAATGCAGATTTTTACGGATACACTGTAGATTCCTGAGTAGTTTTGTTGGATATGTATCGTGCCATTGAAGGCTAGGTTGTCGGTGGGTCGAGTATGCCAGCAGCCGTAATCTGTGCTTATGCACGCACTCCGGTTGGAAAGTTCAGAGGTTCTCTTTCTAATCTCAGTGCAGTTAATCTTGGAACTCTTGCTGTGAAGGAACTCTTGGATAGGGCAGGAATTGAACCAACGGATGGTTTGATTGATCAGGTGTACATGGGACACGTCCTCCAAGCAGGTTGTGGTCAGGCCCCAGCACGTCAAGTGGCAATTGGAGCAGGCATGCCAGTTACAACTCCCTGCACCACCATAAACAAAGTATGCGGATCTAGCTTGAAGGCAGCGATGATTGCCGCAACAGAAATCAGGGCTGGTGTCTCTAACCTTGTAGTTGCGGGAGGGATGGAATCAATGAGCAATGCTCCACACATTGCGAGGGATGCCATAAGAGGAGAGGATGTCTCTTTCTCGTCTCTTGAGTCAGTATTATTAGAGGATGGATTGCAGGATGCGTTCTCGGGAGAATCGATGGGTAACACTGGTGAAACGGTCGCTAAGGAACACGGAATCAGCAGAGAGGAGTCTGACAAGTTCTCAGTCCGCTCGCACGAACTAGCGAACAACGCGTGGGAGGAAGGCTGGATGGACAACGAGGTTTTTCCAGTTGGCACACTAACGAGAGATGAGGGAATTCGTCCAGAGACAGACGAAGAAATTCTTTCGGAACTCAGGGCCGTTTTCTCCGACGGGGGTCAGGTCACTGCAGGAAATGCCAGCCAGGTCTCCGATGGGGCATCTGCTGTTCTCATTGCTTCCGAAGAGACGGCAAAGGAATTTGGGTTGCCTGTCTTAGCTAGAATTGTGGGGTACGCGACCTCCGGAGTCGAAGCAAGCAGAGTAATGTCCGCCCCTATTCCAACGGTGAAGAGGTTGCTAGAAATTACGGGAATAACGATTGAAGAGGTTGACATACTAGAGCACAATGAGGCATTCGCTTCTGCATCTTGTGCTATCAGAGCCTCACTAGGAATTCCAGAGGGGTGTTTCAACCCTCATGGCGGTGCAATAGCAATAGGTCACCCGCTCGGGGCAACCGGAACTAGGTGTCTAATGACACTAGTAAATGCATTGAATCGCACTGGTGGGAAGAGGGGGATTGTGACTGTTTGTCTAGGCGGAGGGAACGCTGTGGCCATGATGGTAGAGTCACCTTAGCCATCCAATCAATTTCCGAGTAGAGTCATAGCCCTTATTTGGGAGTCTCCGGTCGAGCGCCTCGATGGTTGAGCCAGTACGCCCCCACACACGCTTCGAAAAGGCCAGAATTATCGGTGCCAGAGCTCTCCAGATTAGTATGGGAGCGCCACTCTTCGTGACGGAGGATGAGTTGCGGGAAAAGTACAGCGGCGAGTTGATTCAACTCTATGGAGTCGATGATGCAAAGGAGAAGGTTGTACTAGATCCAATGAAGATTGCGTCGCTGGAATACGAGCAGAATAAGATACCAATCGACGTAGACCCGCACCTCAAGGAAGAGTGAAGCGTTGCGGCCCCTTACAGGGAGCGATAGTATTTGACAGACTGGAAGGTTTCGAAGAGTCTCACGACGTGGATGCTGGTACTGACGATTGTTGTTATCGGCTTAGGTGGGCTAATTCGTATCTACGACGCGGGAGAGTCTTGTCCCGATTGGCCATTATGCTTCGGGACTTTGGGTTTCGATGTCTCAGAGGAAGAGCAAGAAACTTGGTACAATAATAATCCTAGTGAGGTTGACTCACGGGGTTCTGGGCACAGGTACACAACATTCCAAATCTTCACAGAATGGCTTCACAGATTCCTAGCTGGCGCCTTTCTGGGACCGCTCGTTCTATTGAACTGGTATTTACTGAAAAGAGGAGAAGATCCTGGGAAGGAAGTCAGATTAGCTTCTGCTTTGACTGTAATTCTCATCATCTGGCAAGGTGCGATTGGCTGGTTGACTGTTGAGATGGATAACTTGCACTGGAGCGTTGCCCTTCACCTAAGCTCAGCATTAGCGTTCACAATTAGCATGTTCTGGCTATGGTTAACAATTGCTAGGGCCGAGGGGAAAATCCCGAACTGGATGAGATTTGAGCAAGGAATCTCGAAGAGGTGGAGGAGAAGAGTGGCTTTGTTATCAATTGGGGCATTCGTATCGATATTCTCTGGCACGTTTGTGTCTACTACTCCTGGTGCCAATTTGGGATGCAGTGTGAACGGCATGCCTGAATCATGGCCACTCTGTGGTGGTAATCTAGTGGGCTCAGTGGATAATCTATTTTCGCAGTCGCAGATGATTCACAGATGGTTAGTTGGTGTAATGATGATTGCCATGTCCATGGCTTCGTACTTTATCTGGGAAGAGACGAAGGAGAGTTCCAATCACGTACTAAGGAATTGGATTTGGTTATCAACAGGGTTTTTCGCAACTAATGCTTCTATCGGAGGGATATACGTACTCTCTTGGAACATGGAAGAGAATTTCTTCGAATTCCTCTCATTGATTCATCTAATGCTAGCTTCACTAACTTTTCTAATCATGATGACAGCCTGGATTGGTTGTGTGATTTCTACGGGTGAGGAATAATGATTTCACAATCTATTTTCCACTACTTCTCATTGACTAAACCGAGAGTGGTTATTCTTCTGCAAATTACTGCACTTTGTGCAGTGATTGTTCATGACTCACTAGAAGGGGCACTATCGGAAGAATCGGTTAGAACCATGATAGTAGTCATGATTGGTGGATACCTCACTGCAGGGGGAGCTAATGCAATCAATATGTGGTACGACAGGGACATCGATCCAAAGATGAGGCGTACTGCTGATAGGGCAATTCCTTCGGGAAAAGTAAAGCCGGCATCGGCTCTATTTTTCGGAATCTCGATTTCCATCTTGGGAGTAATTTGGTTCTATGTCATGTCCAATGAAGTTGCAGCCTTCTGGTCTGCTTTCAGCATCCTATTCTACGTTCTAGTATACAGTATGTGGCTGAAGAGAAGCACCCCCCAGAACATCGTGATTGGAGGGATTGCGGGTTCGACTCCGCCAGTAATAGGATGGGCGGCCTGCGTAGAAGACCTGTCCATCTCCAATCATTCGATTAAGGCAGTGATAGACTCTGTTATCGATCTTGGGAGTCCGATGCCATGGTTCATGTTCACGCTAATTTTCCTCTGGACTCCTCCTCACTTCTGGGCTCTTGCACTTTTCAGGTCTGAAGAATATGCAAAGGTGGGAGTTCCCATGTTGCCCAATGTGAAAGGCCCGGAACGAACAATTGTAGAGATGAAAGTATATTCGATTCTGTTAATCGTCCTTTCATTTGCTGCACCTATTTCATTTGGAGAAATTGATTTAGACGGTCGGGATTACCATATTCTCAGTTGGACTATACTGTTACTATCTGTTTGGTACGCTTCGACGGTATGGAGAATCGATATCTCGGAAGAGCCTGACGAAACCGGAAGAATTCCTAGTGCGGCAAGTTCATTCTTTGTTTCAATGTTGTATCTTGCACTGATGTTCGTGGTCCTGGTTACCGGTAGTATTGGCCCTATGGGAGCAGTGTTGGGAGCAATAATCTCCGTCGCTTTCATTGGAAGGACGGAATTCAAAGTGAGTGCCTAGTTCCCGATGGCTTCAAACACCGAGCGTACCATGGAAGTACAAAGGTGGAACAGTGGAAGAGCATGACCTAATCCATGACTGGAATGTTATCGACTACTCCATAGATAGGAAGGAGTCAGACCACCCACATGAGTTGTGGTTTGACGATGAAACTCTGAGAGATGGTTTGCAGAGTCCTAGCGCTAGGAACCCCTCCATTGAACAAAAGATAGAATTGATTGACTACATGGAGAGGCTTGGGATTCAGAAAGTAGACCTAGGCCTTCCGGGAGCGGGACCATTTCACATTGACCACATCGATGCAATGCTGAAGCATATGGGCGATAGTGAGTATAGTCTGAGACCTGGGTGTGCTGTCAGAACTGTGGTCTCCGACATTGAGCCACTCGTGGATTTGCAAGCAAAACATGAGAGGCAGATTCAGGCTAGCGCCTTTCTTGGAACGAGCCCGATTAGGCAATTTGCAGAGGGATGGACAATGGACAAAATCATCTCAACTGCTGAAAAGGCAGTGACCTTTGCTGTTGACAACGACATTCCCGTGATGTTTGTTACAGAGGATACAACGAGAAGCAAGCCAGAGGAAATCAAGGAGGTGTACTCCAAGGCCATCGAATTAGGGGCTGACAGGATTTGTGTTTGTGACACCTGTGGCCATGTTACTCCCAATGGTGTGAGGAAACTTCTGGGATTCATTCAAGAGGAGGTCATTCCCGACTCAGGCGTCAATAGAAGGGACATCGAAGTCAACTGGCACGGACACCAAGACAGAGGTTTGGGGGTGGCAAACAACCTAGCTGCTTACGAAGCCGGGGCCGATGTCATCCATGGAACAGCCCTAGGTGTAGGAGAAAGGGCTGGCAACGCTCCGCTAGACCAGACCTTGGTGAATCTGAGCCTAATGGGAGTAATCGAAAACGATCTAACGGCACTTAACGAATACACTAGGAAAGCCCATGAATTCGTCGAGGTGGCACTCCCTCACAACTATCCGGTTTTCGGAGAAGATGCCTTTGAGACAGGGACAGGTGTGCACGCATCGGCAGTAATCAAGGCTTTGAACAAGGGAGATAACTGGTTGGCCGATCGAGTTTACTCGGGGGTTCCTGCCGGAGACTTCGGCCTTCAACAGGTGATCAGGATAGGTCACATGAGCGGTCGTTCGAATGTGATCCACTGGCTAGAGAAGAACGGTTACGACTCAGATGACGAATTGGTTGCGCATATGTTCGAGGTGGCAAAGAGTCAGAGAAGAATGATGTCCGACGAAGAGGTCCACTCAGCAATTTCCGAGTACAGAAACTAGTAATTGATTAGCAAAGAAGACGAACGGCTATATTCTCTAGATTGCCGAGATGATTTGTGAGAGTCGCCTCATTGGTTCTATTGATGCTGATTATTGCCCCCACGGGGCAGACCTTGGCAGGGGCTGAGACTGAAGGGCAAAAACCCTTGATTAACGAAGAAGTGATGCACACATATTCAAGATCCGTACAGATAACTTTCGATCAAGTTTCGGATATTGGATTATACGATGAAGAGCATCTAACAAGGGTTAATTCTTGGCTTGTTGTAACAGGAATAGACATTGAAGACCATCACAGGACAGTCGCACAACCCGACGAATCCGAGCCAGTCAAGCTTCTCAGGGGCTCGTACATTTGGACCTTCGATGATTCTGAATCAGCTCTCGGATTTCTTACTGAATCATTTGAGGAAGGGGAAATTGAATCATTCTCGCCGATGCTAGAAAGGTCTTACTCACCTAGATTCGAGCCCAATGACCAATACTTCGATGACCAATGGCATCTCAACAACTCTGGGCAAACCAACGGGGAAGCGGGAGAGGATGCCAATGTAACGAGTGTCTGGGACTCCTACAATGGTTCTGGGGTTGTCATCAGTGTGATTGATGATGGTGTAGAGCACTCGCACCCCGACCTATCTCCCAACTATTTGTCCCAACACTCTTACGACTGGTGTGGCGATGACCCGGATCCGAATCCAAACTCATTCGATGGTCATGGGACAGCAGTTGCCGGTGTTGCTGCCGGAGTAGGAAACAATTCGATAGACGTGACAGGGGCTGCTTTCGGAGCCAGTATTGCAGGACACAGGTTGATTGCTTGTGGCTTTTCAGACTCAACCTCTGCAGATGCGCTGAGTTACAATTACGACGACATAGACATCTACTCGAACTCTTGGGGACCCTTTGACTCAGGGAATATCCTAGATGGCCCAGGTCCGATTACAGTTGCTGCATTAGAAGACTCGGTTTACAATGGCAGATCAGGACTCGGTAACGTCTACACATGGGCTGCTGGGAACGGTCTCGACGCCAATGACAATTCGAACTATGACGGATATGCCAACAGCAGATATTCCATTGCCGTTGCAGCTATTACTCACTATGGAGACCAGTCCTGGTACTCCGAACCCGGTGCAAACATATTGGTAACAGCCCACTCAGATGGAGGAACTCCCAACTATGAGGGGATTACGACTACGGACATTACTGGAAACGGTGGATACTCCGGTGGGGATGTGACTCATGACTTTGGGGGGACCTCGAGTGCAACGCCTCTAGTTTCTGGAGTAATTGCCCTAGTTCTTGAAGCGAATCCTGATTTGACTTGGAGAGACGTTCAGAACATCCTAGTCCATAGTTCCAGGATGAACGATGCGAATGACTCGTCCTGGGGCTTGAACGACGCGGGCCACGATGTTTCTCACAAATACGGATTCGGAGCAGTCGATGCTGGTGCAGCAGTTTCACTGGCAGAAAATTGGAGTAGCAGCGGAGAGGAATCTAACGCGAGTTTTGGTCCCTATACTCCGAATATCGAAATTGACAATGGACCTAGTACTTGGACAGAATTCAATCTCTCGGTTCCTATTGATTTGCGTTTAGAGTCCATTGATGTCTTTGTAGACATTACCCATGATGCTAGAGGAGAGTTGGATATAGTTCTCGAAGCCCCTGGCGGTCACGAGTCGTGGCTTGCAGAGGAGCATACTGACAACAATAATGACTACTCTAATTGGAGGTTCGGTACAGTCCAGCATTGGGACGAGTCTTCACTAGGAAATTGGACATTGAAAGTTAGAGATTCAGTGTCTGGCTCAAACTCGGGTACAGTAAACTCTTGGGAAGTCATCTTCCATGGAGTAGGTAATGTGACGGATTTTGACGGGGACGGATGGCCTGACTACAATGACTATGATGATGATAACGACGGTTGGAACGACTCTGTAGAACAGTCTTGCGATACTGATCCGTTCGACAACGGCTCCATGCCATCGGACACCGACTCTGACGGGATTTGCGACTTCCTCGATGACGATGACGATGATGACGGTTTTGGAGATTCTTTGGAACAGTCTTGCGACACTGACCCATTGGACAACAACTCCACGCCTTCGGACACAGACTCAGATGGGGACTGCGACTTCCTCGATGATGATGACGATGGTGATTTCTGGAATGACTCGGTCGAACAGTCTTGCGACACTGATCCATTGGACAACAACTCCACGCCTTCGGACACAGACTCAGATGGAGATTGCGACTTCCTCGATGACGATGACGATGATGACGGTTTGAGTGATTACAACGAAACTGAAATTCACAAAACAAATCCATTAGATCCAGATTCGGATGGTGACGGACTAGACGACTATCAGGAAGTTGTAGTCTATGGAACAAATGGGATTGACCCAGATACGGATGGTGACGGACTAGACGACTATCAGGAAGTTGTAGTCTATGGAACCAATCCCCATTCACAAGATTCTGACGGAGATGGAATTAGTGATTCCGAGGAGGTTGAGGTCTGGCTTTCCGATCCACTTACATTTGATCCGGACAATGACTCAGATGATTATTATCACTTCCAAGACTGCGATGATGGTGATCCGAGTGTTAATCCGGGTATGCAAGAACTACTAAACGACAAGGACGATAATTGCGATGGATTTGTGGACGAAGGTTACAATGAAACCGATCAAGACGGAGACGGTTTGAGTGACTGGGAAGAATTCCATATTCACGGAACCAGCCCCGACAATCCGGATTCAGATGGGGATGGGATGTCAGATAACCAGGAGATTGAGAATGGTAGTAATCCGTTGGAAGCTGATGTCGATGCTGATGGGGACGGAGCTTATTGGTTCGAAGATTGCGATGACAATGACTCGAGTTTTGCACCTGGAGTTCCAGAAATTCTCGATGGAATGGACAATGACTGTGACGATGAAACCGATGAGGACTTCTTCTGGATAGACTCTGATATGGATGGACTTACCGACTACTCAGAGTATCACGTCTACTTTACTGACCCCAATGACGGAGACTCTGATGGAGATGGATTGTCAGATGGAACGGAACTACAAGAGATGATGTCTGACCCATTAGTCTCTGATCCTGACTTCGATCTGGATGGTTGGTACCACTTCCAGGACTGTGATGACGAGGATTTCGAGAGAGCCCCGGAGAGACCGGAGGAGCTTGATGGAAAGGACAACGACTGTGATGATATTGTGGATGAGGACTTCTATGACTTGGATAGTGATGGAGACGGCTTATCTGACTACGCAGAATACCACAACTACAGCACTATGTTCGATTCTGAAGATACTGACAACGATGGCGTAGACGATGGAACTGAGATTGAACGCGGGCTCTCCAGTCCGATTTTCGCTGATTATGACAAAGACAACGATGGGTTCTATGAGTACGAAGACTGCAACGATCTAGTGGGGAGTATTTTCCCGGGTGCTTTGGAGCAGTGGAATGGAATTGACGACGACTGTGACGAAGAAAAAGACGAGTTCGTGAACAGACTAGACCTAGTAACTGCAAACCATGGGAAATCCAGAGGAACCGTATTTCTCAGTGGTGGTGAGATATATGATGGACCCAATTCATACGAGGAGGGGTTGACGCAGTGGGATTCAGCAAACGAATCTTTCAGCATTTCTTTATCGGGGATTCAGTCTTCAGTTGGTGCAGATATCGTATGGTCGATGAGTGGGTACTCTTTGGAACTGAATTCCAGCCAGGACGGTAGGATGGTAATTCTTCTGCCCATCGATTGCAGGAATGCGATTAACGACCTTCAGGTACAGGTCTGCGATGAAGGAGTCTCGGTCCAGAAGATTAGGGCTGTGCTTTCCGAGGATGGATACTATACCGAGATTGAGTGGAGTATTTTGGTTTCAACATGGGTAGAGCAACAGCCTGAGAACAAATTCTTCTCTACCATCTCAAGTCCTGCCGGGATTATCGGAATAGCGCTTCTTCTAATCGGACTCGCTGGTGGAGGATTCGCTCTTGGATCAAGGATTTCCCGTGCAAGAGAGTTGCAAGAAGCTCTAGAGGCGTATGGTGTGAATCCAGAGAGATTGGCTATCGAGCCAGAGAAAAAGGGTGTGGATCTCCCATCTGCTCCAGACTTTTCATGGTCAAATGACGAAGTATGATTTATCCAGGAAGCCAGAATCGGGGTGTGGGCATGAGTATCCGGAGTACCCTAGTTTCTGAGTTTATTCTTCGGCCCAACAAGTTACTATATCGACTGTTTCGTCCATCTCCGAAAACAATTCGATCAATTATCCATCCACTGTCTTCGATTGGTAACTTTCTGACTTTACCCTCTCGAGGAGTGCTATCTGAGAGGGAGGATTTCGATGGTGTTCCCGGATTTGTTTATCATCCGAAGAAAAAAAGAGACTCACGAAGAATTCTCGTTTATCTCCATGGAGGTGGATACTGCTGGGGCTCATCTCTGAGTACTCATCGAATAGGCTTGTCGAATCTTGCTAGGATAACCGGAATTTCAGTCTACTGCGTAGAGTACAGATTAGCACCAGAGCATCAATTCCCCGCGGCTCTTGATGACTCTCGGAAAGCATGGAATGATATTGTTTGCAGATTTCCCGAATCAGAGGTTCTACTAGCAGGTGATTCGGCTGGCGGTGGACTAAGTCTTTCACTAATGATGGAGATTCGGAACGACGGAGGAAAGTTGCCCGATGCAGCGATACTTTTCTCCCCATGGACAGATCTAACCTGTTCGTCGGAGTCTTACAACACTAAAGCTAGTGCCGAGCCTATGTTTCCACGTGTAGCCCCGGAAGATCATGCTAGACTATATGTCCCAGAGGAAATCGATAATTCCATCCCAGAAATCTCACCAGTCAATGGAAGCTTCAAGGGTCTACCTAGAATGCTAATTATTGTTGGTGAGAGGGAGATATTGCTTGACGATAGTACACGTGTGGGAGATAAGGCGTCTGGAGAGGGTGTTGATGTGCGACTGGATATTTGGCCGAAGATGTTTCATGATTGGTGGTTATTTGGATTCTTAGTTCCTGAGTCAGGGAAATGCCTCCGAGAGGTTGCAAGGTGGATTCACCTTAGTGACGAGTGAACTTATGACTATCAGGTGTCTTCCTCTTCGTCTGTAGAACCGGCTGGACCCCATTCTGCATCTGGAGAGCCACCTGACCACTCTCCGAAGACAGCGATATCTTCGATCTCCTCATCCTCTCTCCAAGGTGGCTCGCCATCCGAACCACTGATGATCAAGCATCCCTCGTCATCCAGTCTCTTCTTCAAGGTAGACACTCCTCTCTTTACAGGAAGAAGATGCCCTATTGGGGAGCCGGAGTTTACGAATGGGTGGGTTGCTGAGCTAATCAGTAGCCCTCTAATTGGAGAAATGACGTCATGTTGAACCCCAGGCAACTCAGGGTCAGTTATTGTCGCTACAATCTCTCCTTCCTCGACGAAGCTCCCCGCTGGTGCAAGGACATCGAGAAGCCCTCCCTGATCAGATCTGATCCATACCGATCCCGATGCTAGGATTCTGAATCGAGGCTTGCTTGGATATCCCGGAAGCATCCTCAGACTTCTGAGGAGATTGATAATGCCGTACATGGAAATCTGGACAGATTCTGGGTCCGCCTCATCTGACCCTCCACCTTCGTAAGTGATACAGGCAATATCCTCTTGATTGGCAACCCTGCGCAGAGACCCTTTAGGACCTTCACTGTCAAGAATAGTCTCTATTCCGAAAGACCTAGCAATGCGGTTGCTACTTGCGTGGGCCAGATTGGCCCTAATCTGAGGTATGTTGGTCCTACCTTTAGCTGCTGAGTGAAGGTCAACAACATAGTCACTGCTAGAGATGAGTTTTCTCCAAATCTTGTGGGCCACTCTGGAAGTGGTATTACCGTCTGGCTTCCCTGGAAAGCATCTATTGAGATCCCTACCATCTGGGAAGTCACGCATCATTCTCCTGTAACCAGGGAGGTTGACGATTGGAACGATGCGAATTGTCCCCGCCAGAACACCAGCATCGATAACCTCCTCTGGACCCATGAAGTTGGACCCACAGAGATAAGTTAGAGCCAGTGGGCCGACTAGTTCGTCTCCATGGATTGCTCCCAACAGAGTCACTACTGGACCCGGGCGTGATCCATGAATCACGCTGATGGGGACTGGCCATGATTCTCCAATCTCAACATCGAGGAGTTCGTACTCCATATGCCTGATTGTCCCAGGTTTGATTCTCTTCCTCATGAAAACATGATTCTTCGTACCTGCGTTACGGGACCATTTTGCTGGGCTCTCTCCCACTTCTCCCAAGGCCTTTTCAATCTCCTTACGGCGCCTCATTGGAATCTGATTAGCTATCTTAATCGGTGCGAATCTTCTCTTCTTTGCACGAGGTGGTGGCTTCGTCTCACTACTGCGAAAAGATGGTCCAACTTTGTCTGGGACGTCCTCACTCACTGTTCGGCCTAGGGATTAACGAATTAATACAATGCGTAAGGGAGTTTTGGGAATATTCAATTCCAAAGTGTCCTTTCGATGGTCATGGAGAGGGATGGTGAGAAGTCTGTTCAGGAGATTCATGCGCCTTCCAGCATATGCTTTGGTTGTGGTCCATCTAACAGAAATGGGCTAAAGATTAGGTCTTTCAGAGGAGAAAGAGGACTTGAGATGGAATTCACCCCATCTGAAGAACATCAAGCATTTCCCGGAATGATAAACGGAGGCATTATCGGCACTCTACTGGACTGTCATGGAAACTGGACTGCAGCGATAGCTCTGATGGATAAAGCGGGAGATTCAGAACCACCCTGCACAGTCACTGCTTCATACAGCATTAGGCTCAGGCGCCCTACTCCTCTAGGAAGAACACTTAGTGTCACAGGAGAAGTAGTCGAAATAGGAGAAAACAGAGCCAGTGTAATGATGTCATTGTTAGCGGATGGAAAGGTCTGTGCTACGGGTGAGGGTTTATTCGTAGCAGTGAAGGAAGGACATCCTGCCTTTCACAGATGGAACTGATATTCACTCGGCATCCTTTAGAACGGCCGAATCAGAGTTCCCTCATGCAAGAAGGGGGCGAGGTCCCAATGGTGGGACTTGAGGAGTTCGAATTCGATAATCGGCTCAAGAAGATGCTCCAAGAAAGTTGGGGAATCAGTCAATTATTTCCTCCTCAAGCAGCGGCGCTTCCCAATTCTCTTAAGGGTAGGAATCTGATGTTAGCCATACCTACTGCTAGTGGGAAATCCCTTGTTGCACACATCACTATGGCACATAGACTGGCTAATGATTTGAAGGGCAAGAGAGGTGTATACATCGTCCCACTCAAGGCTCTTGCTTCAGAGAAATTCGACGAATTGGTGGAGATTTGTAAGAGTGTTGGTCTGAAGGTAGGCCTAGCAATTGGAGAAAGGAATAGTGAGACTAGTTTAGTCGAGAACTCTGACGTACTGGTATGTACTAGTGAGAAGTTGGACTCGATGCTTAGGTCTAATTCATCCCTGATGGAAGACATCGGAATAGTTGTTGCTGACGAATTTCACCTGCTGCAAGATCCAAGCAGGGGGCCAACTCTGGAGATATTACTGTCTCGAATTCGTCATAGGGTGGCAGGAGCACAAATACTGGCTCTCTCAGCAACGGTTGGGAATGCCAAAGAATTGTCAGAATGGTTAGAAGCGGATCTAATCAAATCTTCCTGGAGGCCGATTGCTCTCTACTCTGGAACACTGACTGGTTTGGACCTTAGATACCACTCTGTTGAAAGTCCTGGGGGAGATTTCGCTTTGCCTGAGTCCAAGTGTCTTGAGGGAGGTTCGCAGAAGAATCTTCATTCAGTGATGGACGACACAATTGGAATGAATAAGCAAATGCTAGTTTTCGTGGCTTCGAGATCCTCGGCACAGAAGGAGGCGAGAGAGCTTTCTAAGCATGTGAAATCTAGAGTAGAGGCGGGAACACAGGGATTCCCAGAGGAGGTCACTGAGGCATGGAGAGAAATGGCGGATTCTTTGTCTGCAGGAGAGGGTGGCTCAGTCACTCTAAAGGCCCTAGCAAATGCAGTAAAAGGAGGGGTTGGGTTTCACCATGCGGGTCTGACTTCGTCTCAAAGAAAGGTGATTGAGAGAGGATTCAGGTCCGGGAATCTATTGTGCATAGTTGCTACACCCACTCTTGCTCAGGGAGTAAATCTGCCAGCTAGCAGAGTGGTGATAAGAGACACAAGAAGGTGGAGCACTGTTGCTGCCAGAAGCATGCCCCTACCGGTGATGGAGGTTAGGCAGATGATGGGTAGAGCTGGAAGGCCTGGTTTCGATGAGTTTGGAGAGTCATTCCTAGTTTCAAAGAGTTTGCAAGAGGAGTCGTCTCTAATCGACTTATACTTCAAAGGGGTGCCAGAAGAAGTCACGTCGAAACTAGCTAACCCCAGTGCCCAGAGTGCGGAAGAGGATGGTGCCCTACTTGCTCACATTCTATCGATAGTTGCTACGGCGGGGATTGATGACCGCGATGCTATCTCTCGATTCCTCTCGAAGACGTTCCTAGCAAGCCAGATGGAAACTGAGACTCTGGAGGCGAGGACGGACGATGTTCTACACTGGCTCTGTGAAAATGAGATGATACATAGAACTGGAGAGTCTGAGGAAGTCAAGAGGAGGATAAAGGAGAGGGGTTCCATGTCGAACGAAGAAGAGGCTTGGCAAGACGAGATGCCCTCGTGGGTAAGTTCAGCAACTGCAATTCCAGGATTGGATTTGATTCCTAAGCAGGAGTCTCGAACAAGAAGGCTCACCCCTCGAAGAGGGCCTGCGATTTTTGGTTTCAAGAAGGCCAGCATGTATCAGCCATCCGAGTCTTTTCTTCCAGAACCCTCTGCGATGACATACGCCGCGACATCACTGGGTTCTAGAGTTTCTAGGCTTTACCTAAATCCCATTTCTGGCAGGATAATTCACGATGGTCTAAGAAAGGCGATGGCCATAATATCAGGAGAAGACAAAGTCGGACAAGTTTCCCCATTGAGCCTACTCCATCTGGCCTCCTGTACACCTGATTTCCTCCCATTGTGGCCTAGGAAGAATGACTATGATGCCATTCAAGAAGCGATTCATGGACATGAAAGAGAATTGCTATCTAGCCCAATTGATCTCGAAGAGGAGCGGAGGATGAAGGGTGCACTCGTAGTTAAGGCATGGATGGATGAAGACTCTCTAGAATCGATAGAAGAGAATTGGAGTGTACAGGCTGGAGATTTGCGAAGCAGAGTTGAGTTACTTGAGTGGCTCCTATATGCCATGCGCAGGATTCTGTCCGAAGACGAAGATCTAGTAAGAATAGATCGTGGTGCCCACAAAACCTTGTTCGAATCTATCGACGAGGTGCATCGAAGAATCAGGTACGGATGCAAGTCTGACATCCTAGGACTTGTGGCAATCAAGGGAGTAGGAAGAGTGAGGGCAAGGGAGATGTCGGACATCCTTGGTGTAACAAGTGCATCTGATGTCTCTGAGATTACCGATAGGGATCATTCTAGACTATCTGATCTAAGAGGGTGGAGTCCAAAGTTGGTAGACAAAATTGTGAATTCAGCAAGCAAGTCAGTTAGAAGGGCACTCTAATCAGATTCTTCAATAGAACCGCATCGGGAAGCATGGACGCGAGCCACCCAGTGCCTTGGTTCCCTGCTTGGGGGATTAAGTTCTCAGGACCAATAGAGAATGTTTTTTCTGTAGTCTCGATAATTAATGAATGGAGGCCTAGCAACAGGTGGATGTTGTTGGCATACGAGGCAGCGGCTAGTGAAATTCATCTCTGGACAGCATGGTATGCACTTAGAAGGAGTGAGAGTTCTGGTGAGATGGTCGCCAAGACCCCAGACGCAGAGTTCCTAAGGCTGATTTCTGGGACTCGTCAAATCAATAAGGCGTTTGAAAGGTCAGGGATTGCATTGGATGATAAATGCGCTTGGATAGTAATGCTACCTGACTCGGAGATAGGCGATGGTTTCGGAGAGTACTCAATTCCATTAGATAGTTACAACGATTCTACGGAAGAGGCAATACGGCTCATCGAACACCTAGGTGGATCACTGATTCCTAACCGACCAACACCATCCAATAGTGGACTCGAGAGGATTGAATCCAACTTTCGGAGAGAGTCTAGTATCTCGGAGATTGAGAATTTTTTCCTTAATCACATTGCACTTTCTGATCTTAGGTGATGTTCTTTTCAGTAGTCATGTTGATAGACGAGAGGCACGACAGCAGTGTGTAACATGCCAAAGTTCTACGGCTTCGGAACGTGCTCTGAATGTGGTATTGCATGCACTTCTGGAAACTTCCTTAGACACGAAAGCAAAAGGTACTGTACTGCTTGCTGGGTTCAGAAGAACAACCCAGAACATCCAGATATAGAAGAAATTCGTGAGAAGGTAAAGACGGCCGTTGAAGAGTGGAAGTGCACAAAGTGGACTCGTGAGCAAGGTCCTCTCCCACTAGGACCAATGCCAGTAAAGAAGTGAGGGATTACCATGGGAAGTGGTTTTGTTCCAGACGACTTTGATGCCACATCATGGGAGAATCTAGAGCCCTTTACTAATGACCTACTAGAAAGGGAGTTGAATTGCTCTAGTTGTCTAGAGAGTCTTATTTCAGACTCCTCTGAGCTTGCAGAGCACATTTCGGAGACTGGGGCACTACTGTACATTGGAATGACTTGCGATACCGAGAGCGAGGAGAAGAAAGGGGCATTCCTAGAATTCATGAGCAATGTCAGACCGAAGTTATCTGAGTTCTCTGATGCACTGAATAGAAGAATTGTAAGTCATCCCTCCGTTGATGACCTCCCTAGCAGATATAATCTGATGCTAAGAGGAATGAGAACAGACGTCGAGATCTTTCGGAAAGAGAACATCCCCCTAGCAGTGAGGCAAACAGAACTTGTAACCGAATCTCAAACGATTAATGGAGCAATGACCGTTGAGTTCGATGGCGAAGAAATGACTTTTCCCCAGATGAGTAAATATCTGGAGTCAAACGATAGATCCCAGCGCCAGGCTGCATGGATGAGTATGGCTGCAAGGAGAATGGAAGATCATGAGAGATTGTCTGAAATTTTCGATGAGTTAGTCTCTATCAGACATCAAATTGCCCTTAACGCTGGCTTCGAAAATTATACTGAATTCATGTTCAGAGCAATGCATAGATTCGACTACACAATAGAGGATTGTCTGGAATTCCACGCTTCAGTGGAGTCAGTTTGTATGCCCATCCTCAAACAGATAAACGAAGAGAGATGTGAGGGGCTTGAGATAAGTGAATTGTGCCCCTGGGATGTGAACGAGAAAGGGGGTTCGGGCCCTGACATACATGGTCGGAAGCCACTAAGGCCCTTCGAAACCGTAGAAGAGATGGTTCAGAAACTATCTGAGATGTTCCATGAAATCTCAAATGACCTAGGAGGAAAATTCGACAAACTTGTTGAAATGGACACACTAGACTTGGATACGAGAAAAGGGAAAGCTCCGGGTGGATACCAGTACTACCTAGAGAAGAGTAGGGTTCCGTTCATATTCATGAACGCAGCAGGTCTACAAGGCGACTTAGAGACAATGATCCATGAAGCTGGACATGCTTTCCACTCTCTATACTGCGGGCATCTGGAGCTGATTGACGAGAGAGACTACCCGATAGAGTTCGCAGAGATCGCATCCATGTCAATGGAACTCCTGACGCAACCATGGTGGGACAAGTTCTACGACTCAGAAGAGGCTGCGAGAGCAAGGAGGACGCATCTTGAGGGAGTGGTCTTCCTGTTGCCTTGGATAGCCACCATTGATTCATTCCAGCATTGGATATATGCAAACCCTGGACACTCGAGAGAGGAAAGGGCCGAAGTGTGGCTCTCAATCAGAGACAAGTTCGGCTCCGACATGGACTGGACTGGATTTACTGACTTCAGGGAGTTGTCATGGCAGCAACAGGGACATCTATTCGGGGTGCCATTCTATTACATCGAATACGGAATCGCACAACTAGGTTCGTTACAACTTTGGAAGACCCAGATGAGTGACCCTCAAAAGGCGCTTGATGACTACGCCAATGCGATGTCTCTGGGCAATACTAGGACACTGCCTGATCTCTTTTCGGCGGCCAATCTAACTCTAGGATTCGATGAGAGTCACTTCATGAACCTCATGGGGGCTGTTGAGACTGCACTATCCGAGCTACCTACGTAACCTTCGGACCCCGGGGCCTGCGCTAATCGCGCAGACCCTCGGATGTCACGGTAAAGACTGCCTCGCCCTCTGGAAGGTTTGGACTGTCAATCAGGCGGGCTATTCTACGGCCCCCCTTTGACTTCCTGAGGTAAAGGCGGAATGTACTGGCGTGCCCAACAATGTGGCCGCCGATTGCTCTGGTGGGATCTCCCCACATCGAATCGGGCTTAGACATGACTTGGTTTGTTACTAGGACGATGGCGTTATGTACATCAGCAACTTGCTTCAGTTCCTTCATGTGCCGGTTCAGTTTCTGCTGCCTTGGAGCCAACATCCCCCTTCCGATGTACTCAGCACGGAAGTGACTGGTTAGGGAGTCGACAATGATTAGTCTGACATCGAGACTCTTCGCCATTCTCTTTATCTCATCGACGAGAAGCATCTGATGAGCCGAGTTGTATGCTCTGGCAACGTGAATCCTGTCGAGTGCATCCTGGGGATCCATTCCCACACCCTCAGCCATCTGAGATATTCTCTCTGGCCTGAATGTGTCCTCTGTATCAATGTAAACAATCTCGCCGTCGAGACCGCCTTGCTCCAATCCTAGGATACAGTTTACTGCCAACTGATGCCCAATCTGGGTCTTTCCGCTTCCAAACTCACCGAAAACCTCCACTATTGCCTGAGTTTCGAATCCGCCACCGAGGAGCTCGTCCAATGATGATGCTCCGGATGTCAGCTTCTGTACTCTCTTTCTCCTGTCAAGAAGTGCAGCACCACTGACGAATCCACCAATGTTCGCTAACTTCTTCGCGCCTGCGATGATCTTTGCCGAGACTGCTTCCCCTAACTCTGCCTGCTCGGATAGTTCTGATGGACTCATTACAGCGATAGCTAAGAGATCCTCGAATCCTGCCTCTCGAAGTTTCTCGGCAGTTGCTGGGCCTACGCCCGGTAAATCCTCTATCGTTGGTTCGGGCTCATCCACGTCTATCACTATCTCTTCTTCTGCCACTTTCTCACTCGCTGTTTCTTCTGTCATTCAATCACCTATATTCTTCTGTTCTCTATCGGCGGTATATGAACAAACGAAGGACCCCTAGGAATTCTATGAAAGTATTCATACTCGAAGATTACTTGCAGTCTATCGATTTTTCACTTTCACTATTTATTCTGGTAGCGGGTGATGGATTTGAACCATCGGTCTCCGGGTTATGAGCCCGACGAGATAACCTGACTACTCCAACCCGCTACTCGTGCGCTGAAGGCTGGCCTATTTTACACATACTGATGTAGTAACTCTATGTTATTGATGCGAAGTGTATTCAACGTTCAGTCACCGGCCCCGTAAGAGAGCCATGGAACAGTCGCTTCTGATTAGAAATGCAGAGTTGGTTTTTCAGGGTAGTTTGGTGCATGGTGATCTTCGTGCAGTCGGTGGGTCAATCCATTCCGTGGTCCCCGGAGGTGGGCTTACTCCCAAGGAAGGAGAGACAGTTGTCGAGGCGGAGGGTTTGCTATTGCTGCCAGGGGCAATTGACCCTCAAGTCCATTTTAGAGACCCTGGGCAACCCGAGAAAGAGGATATTGGTAGTGGAAGCAAAGCTGCTGCTTCCGGAGGTGTGACTTCTTTCCTCGACATGCCGAACAATGTACCTTCTGCTACAAGTATGAAGGCTATGCAATCCAAAATTGGGTCGGCTTCGAGAAATGCTGTCACACACCATGGTTTCTTCATCGGGGCTACGTCGGATAACCTAACAGAACTCCAATCTGCGGTGGGAACTCCAGATAGCCCTCATTCGGTCGATGGAATCTGCGGAATCAAGATCTTCATGGGAAGCAGCACTGGTGATCTTCTGGTCAATGAACAGGATGCCCTTGAACAAATTTTCTCTAGTACAGCAGGAGTTATCGCTGTTCATGCTGAGGACGAAGATAGGCTGAAGGAGAGGAGGCCTCAATTCGAAGGGAGGCGCGATGTCACTGCACATGCAGAATGGCGAGACAGCGAGACAGCTCTAATCGCTACGAAGAGAGCTTGCAAACTAGCAGACGAAAATTCCCATAGACTCCATGTGCTTCATCTAACTAGTGAGTTGGAAGCCGACTGGTTGGCTGAGAACAAGAGCAAACACGTGACTACGGAAGTCTGCCCTCAACACCTTACATTTGACCAAGCCGATGTAGAGGATAGGGGGACTCGTCTAATCATGAATCCCCCCATCAGATACACGGAAGACAGGGAGGCCCTCTGGAAGAGGCTGAAGGACGGGACAATTGACTGCATTGCTACGGATCATGCTCCTCACACCATAGAGAACAAGGCATTGGGATTCCCTAAAGCTCACTCGGGAATGCCGGGTGTCGAGACATCACTGCCAGTGATGCTTACTCACGCATCAGAAGGAAGATGCTCGATCCCAGATGTAGTTAGGTGGATGTGCGAGGGTCCTGCCAAAATCTACGGAATAGAGGGAAAGGGAGAGCTTCTAGAGGGATTCGATGCAGACATGGTTCTAGTGGATATGGAATCCAAGAGAGGGATTTCCGACTCGGAGACGTGGACCAGAGTCGGGTGGAGTGCCTTCGAGGGGATGGAACTCACTGGATGGCCGGTTAGCACATTCGTTGACGGGAGGATGATTTTCAAGCGAGAAGTAGGGGGGCCGAACAGGGGAGTCTTTCTGGTAGAGCCGGGCTCTACAGGGAGGAGCTTGAGGTTCTCTTAGGGGCCGCCTCAAGAGTCATCAGCTTCGACCGGTTCAGGATTAACTGAAACACCTTCCTCGTCGGCACAATTCTCCATACATACGTTCATCGATACATAAGGCTCGTTTCCGGGGAGTTCCAATTCGACCATGAGTTGGAGATCGGCAGTTCTGTGTACTGTTGCACCTCCAGAGGAGAATGAGTAGACGTAATCACCCATGAATATAGACCGGCGGATGCTAGTTGTTCCCGACCACCAACTTGACAATCCCTCCTCGTTGTAGAATTCCGAGTGCTCAACTTGCCCGTGATTGGTCAGAGTCCCGTTGTCGACATCGACGTTAATCAGTTTCAGCATAGAGACGTACTCGTAGCCATAGTGAGAGTATACCCTGCCTTCGATCTCAATCTCGTCGTAGATGTACCTATGAGTGGAAAGTGGCACTGCCAATAGCGACTCTGGAGCCCAAAACGTGAATGCCTTGTGCTCGTATGTAGCCTCTGAGTGTGACCATGACCAGCCGCAGTTCCTGATATCATCGCAGTTTTCGTCCGCGTATCCTGGGGTCAACATAAGTGAGTCCGAAAGCGTGGGCTTGCTGGTGTCACTGACATCGAAGAGGGAAACCTGGGTCGTCGACCAGTCCAGACCTAGGCCGTCTGCTCCTGGTGCGATTCCTATCGTCAGGAGTGTGTTCTCATCCACTGGGTGGATGTATGTTGAGACTCCAGGTACCTCCAACTCTCCCAAGATTACTGGGGTGGATGGGTCTGAGAGGTCGAGGACCCATAGTGGATCTATATTCATGAAAGTCACTAGATAGCCTCTGTCTCCAACGAATCTAGCGCTCCAGATTGTCTCTCCCTCGGCAATTCCACCGATGAAGCCAGTTTGGTCGAGATGCCCATCGCCATCATCGGTTAGTATGGTCACTTGGTTGGTTGGGCCGCTCCAGACTGAATCTCCGTTCTCGTCGAACTCTGCTGTTCTCCACCACATCCCCCAGTTATCCGAGGTTGATGCGATCCTGATGTCGCCGTTGTGCTCGCTAATCGAGAATTGGTCATTGACGGTCCCCTCCACTCGACCCGAAGCGATGTAAGTCGTGTGATTCGCATCACTGATATCGAACGAGTGGATGTTTGTCGCGTCCTCCCAGTCGGAGTTCCTCCAGAACCACCACATGTCGTTGGCTGGTTCGGCTAGGACCAGGGTATCCTTGGAAGAGTATACATGGGCCCATGAAGAAGTTATGTGATCCACCTCTAGTGATGCCTCATCATTGAGCATCTGGATTGTCAAAATTGTAGTGAAGCCCCGTCCCGCGCTGTCTGCACTGGCTGAGAACTCGGTACACTTCTCGTAAGTCAAGGGGTGAGTGTAAATTTCACCATCTCTCATCTCGTAGATGTGTGGGACGAAATCATCTAGAGTTAGGGCCGAAATGATTTGCTCATTGTGCAAGACGGTTTGATCTACGCTATCGTTCCAGATTTCCATCCTCTTGTCCAAGTCATCCTCTGACCAGTAGTCATTAGGAAGGTCGACCCAGTTCCTGATTCCATCGAAATATGTCCACAGGTGTGTCACAGAACGAACTGTCCCCTCTACCATCCTAGCTGTGTGATAGTTACCCTCGATGTACATCTCTTTCTCTATCACGGGTGAGGAACGGTTGGAGATATCTACTACAGTGTACTTGACAAGATTCTGGACCTTCGTGTACGTGTAGGATTTTTCCTCGCTATCACCATCTACTGTTATCTCCTCAGTCATGAGCTTTCTTAGATCGCTGTCTGCAGGGAGACTCCAGTAGTTTATCGAGGAGGAGATGACTAGCCTATCGCCCTCTATCATCATCTGAGTTGGGTTCCCCTCGATTGTCATATTGGATTCCATAGTCAGGTTTCCGAACTCCGGAACTCCCATGATTAGTAGCAATTGCCCGTTTAGCATGTAGATGTAGTAACCATCGGTCTTCAGGAAATCAGCCTCGTCGACGCCTGACTCCTGGTTGTTGGTTCCCGAGAACTCGCCCTCTCTAGAGTCAGAGCCTGAGTCAGTTGTAGTCGTAGCGGCATCATCATCGCCTGCTGATTCTGCCTCAGCAATCATAGGTTCACCATCTTCGATATACATTATCCAAGGCTCTGAAACCCAGTGCCAGTAGCTCTGCTGATCCAGATTTACTAACATCTCATCGTACACAGCCCTCTTCAGATCCTCCAGAAGTGTGTCGCAGACCTCGTACTTCTGTAGCACGGGTGATGAGCGGGTCCTTTCCGGGAGATCCAGTTGGGGATAATCCCCTTCCAATGCATCGATAGTCCTGTCAATGTCCTTGACGACATCATCCACTGCCTGGAGACATCCTGCGCTCAGCAGCACGAAAATAATGATCATTGCGTTAGTGGTTCGGTTGCCCATGGATTTGTGGGCAATCGCGCCCCATATCAAGAAGTTGGTATGATGATTGGACAAATAGGCCTCATTGTCAGTACTCAGGTTTCTGCCTCTGAACCCGATATACTGCGGGAAGACAGCAGGGCCAACTGACCTGCATCGGAGAGCCTCCAAGGTGGTCGTCTCGATTCAGCGGCCGCCTCCACCATTCCTGCATTGCGTAATTCTCTAATGTGATGACTAAGGAGTTGCCGTGAAATTTTCAGTTTCTTCCTGACTTTGGAGCCCGAAATCCCAATGTAGCCAGAATTTGCGATAACTTCCAGTATGGCGAAGCGCGTTCCTATGATTGGATTCCTGACTCTGCCGATCTCTTCGCTAGAAAGGGAAGATATGGCATATCGTCGGAGCTTTCCATCCCTCCAGGAGATGATTCCTCCCTGAGATTCGAGTAGATGCAAGTGGTACGCGGTTACTCCGTTGGCTAGTCCGAGTGCATCCCTCAGTGCTGAGAAGTGGATGCCGGCGTTGGCCTCGAGAAATCCAAGGATTCGACCCCTAGTAAGTAGGTCGTCACCGTTTCCCCTCATTGCAAGCATAGGGGCCAATAGTGCAACAAGGACCGTCACGCGAAACGCCTCGGAAACAACTGCCGCGATTGTGAGGGAGCCGAGTGTTCCTGCTCCCCCGGCAATCAACCCGAACGACAGGTGCGAGGATGTGCTTGCAGAAACGTCGGCTTCGGATTCTGGATCTCGTGCCACTTCCTCATCGTCGTCCGAATCCACTGACTCAGCAGTCATGACGGGGCTATCGTAGCCGGATTCGTCTGTTCCCCCCGAAAGATGATCAGCCTCTTGGTCCTGATACAGCCAACCTCCCAAAGCCAATGAGGCGATTGCGAACAGGGTAAGCACGCGCACAGCGGAAACGCCATTCATCATGCCTCGGTGACCGCCTTCGCCTTTGACTGACGTGGTTAGAAGATTTGACGATCCCAGTGGGCCACAATCCCAACACAGACTGGTTTGGACGGGGATGGGGGGTCTCGATTACGAAGGGAGGAAATTGGCGCTGGCTCGTCCAGTTCCTCATTGTCATTCGTCATCTCAACGTCACCAGTGTCCGCACTAGTGACGAGGCTCTTTGTGCCTGCTAGGAAAATCAGCGCGGCAACCTGCATGTCCAGTGTTTGGTCCATAAGGTTGAATCATCGTCATCTGCAATTTAAACAAATTGGCTGCATGAGTCAGAGATATCTCGTCACACTGGCAGGATTGTGGTGCGGACACCGGGAGTTGAACCCGGGTTAGCAGGTTGGGAACCTACTGTCATAACCACTAGACCATGTCCGCGTGCTTCAAGGGAGTCGGTAGTGGTAATTGAGAGACTCGGTACGGGTCAAGCGGAGATTTCTCCTATACTAGTCTCCGGAGTGATTCCATGGTGGAGTCCGCCTCGCCCAAGCATTCCAAGCATGGGTCTACCCTGCCTTCTGAAAGGGCCCTCTCTGAGTCCGAAAGATACCTCTCTGTTCGCACCCTCAACTCATTTTCTGGAGCAATACCGGAGGAGTCCAGCCTATTCCTGAGCTTAATCCAGTCGTCGGCAAGGAAGTCAAGCATCTCCCTTGCCTCACTAATTTTAGAAGATAGTGACTCAAGTTCTGAGGTCAGAATCTGCAGAGAATCCTCTGCTTCCACCCAATTGCTGGATTCCGCTAGGGATGCGACCTCTTCCAGTCTCCTCTTCCATTCGGAACCAGTTTCCCCAAGGGGCATCTCGTCCTCTATGCTCTTCCTCTGCCTCAATGCCCTCTGAACGGACGTTTTGGCAGCAGCTTCGCGACGAAGGGCCCGTGTAACTCCATCTGCCAATCCTATTGCTAGTGAGGCATTTCCTCCCTCTAGGGCGTCATTTGCCTCTTTGAGCCTCTGTTGAAATTCACCAATGGAGTCTGAGTCCGAAGAAGAAACCTCGTTCTCCGCATCCTCTAACGAGGTTTTTGCTCGTTCCATTAGTCCTTCAACATCGCCCATTTGGGATGGGATCTCTAAGACAATCGCTAGAGCGTACTCTGGGTCCTCTTCCGTCATTGCCTTCTTCGCATCCTCAAGCGTGGAGAGCAGTCCCTTGACCAAGTGGCCGTCTCCTGTCGATATTGCCTTCTCCGCTTCCTCGATGGCGTCTTTGGCGTTTTGCCAGTGGGATTCGAGAGTCTCAGCCTTGGACTTGGTCTCTCTGAATTTATTCTCAGCTATTCTCAGAGACCCGTTCTCTAGTTCGGCAAGGGCACTATCGAAAATCGTCCTCGCTCGTCCGGGGAAGCCTGTAATTTTCTCTGCACGGCGCAGAGCACTACTCGACTGCTCCTTGATCTCCTCAATATCGGCTAGGAAAGAGAGAATTCGCTCGGCCTCGCTCTCTGCCTCGGAAACTAGTCTGATGCCCTTCTCAGGATTTTTCCATCCCTCTTCCCTGGCAGTCTTCAAGAGAGAGTTGGGTTGCTGCATCAGGCTGTTCCCAGACTGTAATTCTAATATTCTGCTCTCAGCGATCTTCAACCGATCGGAGAAAATCTGCCTTTCTCTCTCGAGTCCGTCCTTCGTGAGAAGTGGGGGTATCGTGGTCAGCAAGGCTGGAATGCCAATAACAAGAAATGACTCGGGACTGGAGCTAGCCAGTACTATTGGGATTGCCAGACCGAAGCCGAATGTTGTGGTCAGTCCTCTCCATCTTCTCGAATCAACATCCAGTCGGAGGATTTGTCTCGAGGACAATAGAAGTATCACAGAGACGCCGACAAGTAGGATCACTCCTACCAGATTGCCCCCCTCATTCCTGTTGATTTCGGCGAATGCAAGAAGCGGAGGCCATGCTACACAGCATGCAGTAGAAATTCGGGTCCTCTGGGTTGGTCCGAATTCGACGAGGTCTGGCAATAGAAGGGCAGATGAGAAAAGTATGGCTACCGGGCCGTATCTTTCCATCGAAGAGGACTCAATTGCAAATGACGAAAATATCCACCATGCCCCAATCGAGATAAGTAAAAACTGGCAGATTAGGGATGCCTTGTCAACCCTCTCACGATGTTTTGCAACAACACGAACCGGGTAGTCAGGAAGCATCACCATGATTCCGAAGACGTGGAGGGGGTCAATATGTATGCGGTCCCATGGGTAGAGGTGAGGTTGCGTTATTCCGGGCCTTCGACTCTGGTCATGTTGTATACTAAATATATCGAAGATGCGATGACCAGCAGAACAAGAATGTAGAAGGGACTGTTCTCTTCTTCGTCTTCAAATGAAACATCTATGGTAATCTGCCCATTGGTTCCTGCTGATGCGCTGTCCCAGTTCAGATACAGGCCCTCTACGCTATCATTTTCCATCTCAAACTGGAATTCAATGACTCTCTGTTCTGGTCCGGTTTGTAGAGAGGATGAGAATGGTTGTTCTGTCCATCTGCCACATATGTCGGAAAGGCAGACGCGAGCGAAAGCCGGATCAGATCCATCGTTCTGAACGATAACGGTCAGAGTGGCAGTGCTTCCGACCTTGGAATCTCCAGATAATGTCGCTTCTACCACCGTGATAAATACTCCACTCTTTGGTTCCACGGTTATCGATACATTCTCCTCTCTGAGGTTTCCTTTGGAGTCAGTTGCCTTCACACTAATCTCATGAATGCCCTGTGTCAATGGGGAGACCTCAATAGGATCCAAGACTGACCAGTTCTGTACATCCCAGATTAGTTCATTATCGTCAATCCAGATAGACCATGTGACATTGTCGATTGGGTCTAAATCATCGAAAGAGGGTGAGAGGTCGAGTTGTAATTCGTCGTTCTCATGGATCCCGTCTCCTATCTCAATCTCTACTTCATTAGAGTAAAATCTGGGGATTACAGTTGGGGAGTTTGAATCGAGAACCCGGACTACCCACTCCCCAATTGCTGAGTTACCAGCGTCATCTGTAACCAGCAGAGCGACGCTGATCTCAGTTGGCTTCCTTTCCAAGTGCCTCTCGTGGATCCCCATGTCAGCCCCATTAATCCCCAATCCCTGATTCACCGTGAATTCGAATGAATGTTGGGAGTCTCCAGACTGTCTCCATCCTTCTGAGATATTGGTGAATAATTCCAGAAGTACTGGTAGTGAAGAGTCATCTGAGCTATTCACTTCTAGAGTTATTTTGCTCCCTGCGGGGGCCAGAATCGGGCTGAGGTTTGTCGGATCCAAGGGGGCTTTCGATGATTCCCCTATCGAGATTGCGCCTGTCCAAACAGGAATCACTCCGTCGATAGAGGGATTGTCGTGCCAATGAGATGATTCTCCGTGGAAGTCGGAGCAAGTGGCGTTTACGCTCATTACGTCTCCGTGAGAGAGTCCAATCTCATTTGGGACCACTTCGAACCATGGATTCTGATAAGAGGCGATAACCTCTCCTTCCTTGCTTACTGTCCAATGGATTACAGGAGAGTCTAGAGGGCTGTCTGTGCATGTTGCTGCGAATGACGTGGTTTTGTCTAGGGGGATGGCCGAAGATGAAGAAGGGTATCTAGCAGCGGAGATGATTGGGGGAGTATTCTGAGTAATCGTGATTCTGATATCGTATGCCACGGGAGCCTGTGAACGGTTTACAGTGAATAGACCGGGGAAACCTGAGATGACCTCCGACATCGGGCTGTATCTGAATTCCCAGTCATCTGGGAGATTGATTGTTAGGGGGACTTCCTCGATTAGAGCTCCAGCCCTTGGGACGTCGATTAACCTCAGAGTCCTTCCATCAGAGACTCCGGAGATTACTGCTGACTCGGACCATCCCCAGTTTCCATCAGTACGATTAATTGGGCCTGTTTCCGGAGGAGTGACGAGAATTTCCATCTGCCCAATTACGTCCATTGGATTGTAGTCGAAACTGCAGCATCCCCCGGACCCTGAGTCGGACCAATTCCTTGAGGAAACGACCAAGTTTGAGAATTCCTGAGACTCGGGGGCGTCTAACCATCCATCTGAGTTGCCAAGGTGTGCGTCAATTTGCCCCAATAGGCCCATCGATCTGTTTTCCAGAAGATCGGTTCCGTAACTATCAGGGATAGTAATCTCTGCAAACCACGTAGCGTTAACCTGTGAGTTTGGGGAAATGGTGTCGGTGAAGTTGAGGAATGATTGCCCTTGAATCTGAGTGTCACTGTCCGAATCTAAAAATTGGGCCTCGGTGGTGCTATCTTCGAGTCGGTCCATTGATGAGGATGATGGAAGAATGGCAATTAGTATAGAGGCTAGGAGTAGATGGGTGAATAATTGTCTTCTCAACTGGAGTGACATCTACTCACTCCCTATGAATTTCCATGGATTATTCTGGAACCGGAGAGATCGACGCCCAAGGGGAGAATTCGAAACTCTGGCCCAAGTTCCTTGCGTAAATCCTCTCTCAGATTCTTCTCCCCGTAGACTAGCAGGAAACCTCCATTTCCGGCCCCTAACAACTTCGCTCCCTTTGCTCCAGAAGACATTACTTTCTCGTATAATTCATCTATCGATGAGTTGGAAATGGACGATGAAATCCCCCTCTTGGCTATCCATGTATTGTTTAGAAGCCTCCCCAGGGAGTCGAGATCTCCGCTTTCGAGCATAATTGCTGCCTCGTCTGCATGGATTCGAATTTCCCTAATCCTGCTACTCTTGTCTTCAAGATCATCCGATTCCTCGGATAGGACTTTGCTAGCACTACGAGTCATTCCAGTGAAAACAAGTGTGAAGTTATTGGAAATTGCTGCTAATATATCATCTCCTACTTCAATTGGTTCGACTCTGACCCCTAGATCTCCGAATCTGATAGAGTTGACACCCCCAAAGGATGCTGCGTACTGATCCTGTCGACCTATGGGTGCTCCCAAGATGTCTATCTCAATCTTGCATGCCTCTTCTGCGAGTTGTTCCTTCGATGCTTTTCTTCCTTGGAATGCATGCATTGCATTCAGAAGGCCAACTGTTACGGATGAGGAAGAGCCGAGCCCGGTCCCTTGACCTGGAATATCTGCGATAGTTGTAATCTCGACTCCTGATTCAATCCCAGTAAGTAGTAAAGCCTCCCTAACTAATTCATGCTGAACCTTTGAGAGGGAATCAACATCCTCTAGAGAAGAGTAGGAGACTCTAATCCTGTCATCGAATCTCCTGTTTATCGTGACGTACACATATCTGTTAATTGCAGCAGAAACCACACGACCTCCCGATGGCTCCGCCATAGAGAACTCATCAGTATCCGTCCCGCCACCGCAGAAGGACACTCTCAGAGGGGTTCGGCTGATTATCATCGCAACTTGGGGGGTAGAGTGTCACTCATCAAGACGCCGGTTTGGTGAAATCAAGGAATTCTGCCAATGACAAGGCATATGAGAGGGATGCATCCGCGAGAGTCAGAGAGCAATGGGCGACCTAGTAACTATGGACGACCTAACCAATGACGATATCGTTGCTGTTCTGGACGATGCAGAGCGCCTAGTTCCTGTAGCCAAGGGAGACGTTCTCCTACCTCTGCTCCAAGGAAAGGTTCTGGCGAACATGTTCTTCGAGAACTCAACTAGGACTAGGATGTCCTTCGAGACCGCCATGAAGAGGCTTGGTGGCTCGGTCCTGAACTTCAGCTCAATTGGCACCTCTGTATCCAAGGGCGAGACTCTGTTTGACACGATGCAGATGATTGACGGCTATGCTGACGTTGCTGCAATCAGGCACCCCAGACAGGGTGCAGCGCAGTACAGTGCTGATGCCGTCGAGATTCCGGTACTGAATGCAGGAGACGGAGCCGGGAATCACCCTACCCAGACAATGCTCGATCTATTCACGATTCGACAGGCCCACGGGACCTTAGAAGGTTTGAATGTGGTCCTTGTGGGTGATCTCAGGTATGGCAGGACGGCTCACAGCCTATCTCACGCTCTGGTGAGATTCGGTGCCAGTCTGACAATGGTCTCCCCAGCCTCACTGAAGATGCCATTGGAGATAGTCTCTGACTTGAGGTCCCATGGAGCGGATGTCACTGAGACGGAGACTCTCAATGACCAGATTGCCGAAGCAGACGTCATCTACATGACCAGAATCCAGAAGGAGAGATTTCCTGACGAGGAAGAATATGCCAAGGTTGCAGGGATTTACAAAATCGAGGCAACCGATCTGGTTGGTGCAAAGAAGGACATGATTGTCATGCACCCACTGCCAAGGGTGGATGAGATATCTCCCAGCGTCGATTCAACCGAATACGCGAGGTACTTCCAACAGGCGTTCAACGGTGTACCGACCAGAATGGCACTCCTTTGCAAGAGTCTTGGCGTGGAAGTACCCAAGAAGGTGAAGAAATGACTGAGATGCGAAGGGTCACTGCCATTCGAAACGGGACAGTTGTCGACCACATCCCCTCTGGGTACGCGATGCAAGTAATTAGAATCCTGAGGATAGATA